>Ga0123357_10009449_pt1 | contig 12315 bp, 9 predicted proteins | sample TergutEmb28metaG_FD_89873 | JGI IMG/M metagenome (GOLD analysis project Ga0123357, IMG submission 89873) | Embiratermes neotenicus P4 segment gut microbial communities from Petit-Saut dam, French Guiana - Emb289 P4 | ecosystem: Host-associated > Arthropoda: Insects > Digestive system > Gut ... | reverse complement strand
CACAGATGTGAAAAGTGTGTTGAAGTAAAGGGAGATTATATTGAAAAATAGCAAAGTTGTTTCATTTCTGTCACCTTTCAAAGTTGGTCAGGCCGGAAACTTATGGACCCTACCACGTATCTGCATTTTCTTGTTTCTGACAGAATAAGATTACAATGTTCAATGTGCAGGCAAATATTGAAATCATTAACTAACTCAATGCAACACAGCCCTTCCCCACCTATTAAAAAAATGCATTGTATAAAATCTCAAGTTTCACTACCAAATTCACTATGACAAACAAATTCAGTCCACACCCTCCCAGCCTATTTCTGTAAGATCCCTTGTAATATTATCCACCCGTCTATGCCTGGGTCTATGAAGCCACCTTTTTCTTTCAGGTTTTCCTACCAAAATCCCAAAATCCCTTACACATTTCTTTTCTCTCCCACACATTGTACATGTCCATTCTGCTAGATCTGATTACCTGGTAGTATAGATCATGAAGCTCCTCATTACGCCATCTTCCCGAGTCTCCTGTTATTCCCTTGCTCTTACACCCACATATCTGCACCCTACACTTGTACATCTTCAGCCAACATTCTTTGTTTAAGGTGACAGGCCAAGTTTCACGATATAAAGCAATACTATTGTGATATGACAAAAGGGTCAGTAATGGAAAATCCAGTGACAGTGGGTAGTGCCCTACGCATCTCCACCTCCAACTCACACTTCTTCAGCAGCCGTTTTCCACGCTGCTTAGAATTTCAGCCTGCTTCTACAACCTCCTCAATTAACACTCCGCTAAATTCTGTCATATACCACAATTATGGGGAGAGGGGACATGATGACAGATATCCTGTTATCATCACTGGTAAGGTAAGCTGGCATTTGACATTCATAGGGCTGTGCATCATAATATATGTCTATAGTAAATAGATAATGCTGACTGCTTGCTAGCATTCCTGCTAGCAAGCAGTCAGCAGTATCTGTTTGACATATGCCTGTTGCTGTATGTACAGTCTTGAACTCCTGATGAAGGACAGAGAAACTGTCTGAAACATGTAGAGTGTTATTCCAAAATAAAATAAATTTGAGACATTGGTGCAACTAGTTGGTTTTACTATAGAAACAGAAGTAAGCTGGCATATTTTATTTTGACTCTGAGTACTGCCAGTGACATGTAAGTTCTTGCTATACTGATTCCTTCATGTGGCATAGAGCAAGAACATCAGATAGTAAGCTTGGGCCTAGAGTTGCTGAATCAATTTTGTGTTACAGCAATCATTCTGTTTTATTGCTTTACTTCATAATACATATCGTTATTGTTACTTGTTAAATTCCCCTTGCATGTGATTATATGCACTGCACCTAGCCTTTAGTTTGCAAAGACTACCTGAGGAAAACCTTACTTGGGACAGGGATAACAAAAGTACGGGGTGGTATGGAACTATCACTCAGAATGAAACAGTACTTACTTACTCCATGGAGCAGAGTCCTTCTTGAGAAGCTAACTGGTTCTGCAGCTAGTCAAGAAATTCCCCGCACTTTATTGAACCTGAAAGTTCATCACCGTATTCAAAAGTGCCCGCCACCTGTCCCTGTCCTGAGCCAAATCCATCCAGTCTCCACCCCTCCCACTTCCCTAAGATCTATCTTAATATTATCCTCCCATCTACGTCTGGGTCTCCCCAATGGTCTGTCCCTCAGGTTTCCCCACTAGAACCCTGTGCACACCTCTCCCCTCCCCCATACGCGCCACGTGCCCCACCCATCTCATTCTTCTCGATTTTACCGCCTGCACAATATTGGGTAAGGAGTAAAGATCCCTAAGCTCCTCATTATGTAATTTTCTCCATTCCCCTGTTACCTCATCCCACTTAGGCCCAAATACTCTCCTCAACACCCTGTTCTCAAACACCCTCAGCCTACATTCCTCCCTCAATGTCAGCGACCATGTTTCACACCCATACAGGACAATGGGCAGAATTATAGTTCTATATACAGAATGAAACAGTAAGCTTATAAATGCCATGATGAAATGCATAATTTCAGTTGCTTCTTTACTTACAAGCCATAAACTTCTTGTTTTTCTGGATTGAACTGGAGCCAGGATGTCAGTGCTACAGATGTGCCTTCTTTAGTCTTGAATATCAGTCGCAGATTCCTGGTGCTACCATCCTCCAAATCAGAAAATGTATTTTCTGGGATTACAAATCTGTAGAAAGAATAAACTGTGTACTCTATAAACGCCACAAACAGGATTAATGCATTGACAATGGTTTCATCAGTTTGTAATCAGAACATATTTTCACATACTGCCTGAAAAAGCAACAAACTGTCAAAACACAGACAATGTCGATACTTCACAAGCAAGATGAAGGATATGGATGATTAAAAGAACACAGTATTAGAATATACAGGGACACCTAAATATCTGATGGCACTAATTACTTCCTATCAGCTTGCCTGACTTCTCGAACATCTGACATGCAACGCATAACTCATGGCAAAATGGCACCATGATGAGTGTTACAATGCCTGTCATCATGCACAATGATCTGAATAAGTAGTTACGCAAACTGTCAGATAACATAACGTCCCTGTAGCACTACAGATCGAAGTCTGTTGCAGCAGGTGCAACGAGTTTCATGTTCAAGACTGACGAGATGGCAGCAAAAATGTTCAAAGTCAGAGTATAAATGGGAAGAAAATATGGGGGGGGGAGTGTATCTTATGTAAGTATGATGTGAAAGTCAGCTGACAGCAGAACAGGTCAACACTCAAAATTTACCAGCCATAAATAATAGAAATAAGCAATAACATTACTTGCTTACTTGCTTACTTACTTACTCCATGGTGCAGAGTCCTTCTTGAGAAGCTAACCAGTTTGCAGCTAGTCAAGAAATTCCCTGCATTTCACGGAACCCGAAGGTTCATTACCGCACTCACAAGCGTTTGCCACCTGTCTCTATCATGGGCTAGCCCAATCCAGTCCATATACCCACATCCCACCTCCTGGAGATCCATCCTAATATTATCCACCCATCTACACCTAGGTCTCTCCAGTGGTCTCCTTCCATCCGGTTTCCCCACCAAGACCCTGTACACCCCCCTCTCCTCACCCATACGCCCCAGGTGCCCAGCCCATCTCATTCTTCTCGATTTTATCACCCGCACAATATTGGGTGAGCAGTACTAATCATTTAGCTCCTCGTTATGCAATCTCCTCCATTCCCCCGTTACCTCGTCCCTCCTAGGTCCATTATGGGCATTAATTGGTATTGATCATTTAATATAAGGCAAAACTTCATCAGTGTATTGGCTTATTTCGACTGACTTCTCTATAACACACGATTAAAAAGTTAATTTCCAGAAGTGTGTCAAATCCTGGATGTGTGGAAGAGCTCAGGGAATTTTATTTCTTTTCATAATGTGCCACAACGATTTGCATACTGCCATTTCCTCCATCCCTTCCCCTTCCCTTATAGTACTCCTGTTTATATTTTGTTTATGCCCAAGACTATCATTATGTTATCACAAACAGCGCTCCAAGCAACTTACTTAAATTCAGTCTCACATCTCCATTTCTAAATTATGGCTTTGTCTGGCGCAATTTACGACAGGGGCTATGCCTGGCATTGTAACATAAGATGTTCTATCTTTCATTTCAATTATTAAGCTATCTACAGTGTCATGGCAGGTTTTGCTTAGTTTTGGTTTGGCCTATATGACATGCAGTTTTCAGACAATAAAGAGAGTACAGGGCAGTGCAATAGATGCATGCCAGTAAGTACACTGTGATTTACCTGATTACTTCTTTTATTAAATCACCTGTACTTTCAATATGACTCTTGCATTTATTTGAGCTCCTGGCAACCCTGACCACTTCTATATGCCCTTAATGATTCCCCTGTGTAAGGCTACATTCCAATACGTGTGAAACAGGAGGTGGATCCAAGTCCACACCTTGCATTCAAGAGTCAGGTCACATACCTAAAAACTTTGCCTGCAACAGGAACCTGTATGGCCAACCGATGATCAATTGTTGGCTGGATGTTCTTCACACCATATACAACCTCTTCAGTTGTCCTTGCAGTTGACGGCCGCTCAGTTGTAGACCGGTCTGTACTTGACCGTTCATCAGTCACCAAGAAAGGCGTAGATGAAGACGTGGACTCATCCGTCATGGGAGAAGTCTCTGTCGTATCTGTAGTGCTGCTGCCACTGGATCCAGAACTACTGCTGCTAGAACTAGAACTGCTGGATGAGGGCAGAGGTTCTGTAACCTAACAACCAAAATAAACTATCGTGAGTATTTGTTATACAGTAATAACACATGTAGCTGAATCAGTGCAGACACACAGCTGTGGGGTGGATTACCAGAGAATCGCAGTTTGATTCCCAGTGGGGTGTGAAAATTGTTTGATGACCACAGGGTCCAGAACAAGTTCCAGTGCCCATTTGGCCTTCTATCCCAGTAAAACTGAAGTGCTTTCCCCAGGGGTAAAATGACTGATGCGTCAGCTAATCATTAACCCGCACCTAATGCCAAAGGTTAAGAAAGAGTGCAGCCATACCATATACCAACCATAGGAGTACAGACTCTTAAGTAGTTGCACTGCATAGGTTTACCAATTCTAGACATTCCTTCAAAGCATCATAAATCAGTAACTCTACTACACACCATAAAAGTCCAGAAGACAATCTCCTGCACTGATGCTGTCACTTCTTAGAACTGTCACTCTGGTGCCAGTAGTCATCATTGTCATGAACAAATCCCTATTTGAACATTTCTTAAACTCTGCAGATAGTGTTATTTCACTTTTATGGCAAATTGCTAATGGTGCTGGAAGCAGGGAGAGCAGAATCAGTATTCTAAGCCTTGGGCTGGACAATTTGGGGTTCAATTCCCAGCAGTGGTAAATAACTTTTCTCTTATGTTTATTGGACCATGCATCATCTTGATAGTTGAATAAAGAGAGACCAACATGTCACTTGCTTTATTATTTCATTATTTAATGCTCAACATGTTTCGGATGTTAATACATCCAACATCAGGAGCTTGCGACTTATTTGTTGAGTTACAAATAAGTAGCAAGCTCCTGAGGATGTATGTATTAACATCTGAAACATGTTGAGCATTAAATAATGAAATAATAAAGCAAGTGACATCAAGTTGGTCTCTCTTTATTCAACTTTTCTCTTCTCCAAAGCACCCGGAGAGCTAGGGGGCATTCCCGACCTCCTCTTCAATAGGTACTAGGGGTACTATCCCAGGAGGCAATGCGGCTGCGATGTGGAGCTGATCGCTCACCTCCATCTAGTGATGAGGTTAAAAATGAGTGGGGTTATATCTCCACTCCCCCATTGCACAGTCATCACACCGACAGGGACAATTTCAACTCTACCTTTTATGGCTATCAGTGACTGGACTGTGGGGGCCACTTCATTAGAACACAATGACTGTACTGATGCAGAGAGTTAATATTTATCTATATTTCATTCCCTCATACTGTTTATGGGTACTTATGCTTACATTTTAATTAGGTATTAGAAGGAATGGGTCAGCAGGACTGAATTATGAATACAACAGAAATATGGCAAATACTGCACTAATATCAGAAACAGTACAGGGAAGTAAATTGTAAGACTTTGTTAAAATTGGAGTTGGGATACATTAGTCAGTGGAGTGACCAGACTGTGGGCTGGATGACCTGCGTTTCCACTCCCAGGAAGGGCAAGAGGATTTTTCTTCTCCAGAACATGCAGACAGGTTCTGGGGGACAACCAGGCTCCTATACAACTGGTACTACGAGTTCTTTCCCCTGTAGAGAAGCAGCCGAGATGTTAAGCTGGCCATTCACCTCTATCTAATGCCCCGGTTAAGAATAACTGGAGCCATACCTCTGTTCACTCTATTTGCCCTCAAGGTATGGACAGGTGCTTCTTTACATTTACCTTTGCTTTGTCAGTATTACAAAGTATAGCAAACATTAAGCACTAAAAGTGAAGGAGCTAACCAATGATTCAGATAGCTTATTGCCTAAATTCAACCAAAATGTCATTTTATTAGCCCTTTAAAGGCTAAAATTAATCTACGTTATATCAACATTATGCACAATGATTGTTTGTCCTGCACTTCTATCAGAAAAACCACTTAATGACCGCTGCAGAGGGGAACAATGGCTGCATTCTGTGATTAACGTAGGGAACAAATAAAACGTGTGGCCAAAATGCAAAGTTGCTGGTGTTACAACTGTTTCCAAAGGCTTAAAAGGCATACCATGTGAAGTATGTCAACACAGTGGTGTATCATCATTCCAAGGCATAAAAGGACAAACTGTTTGTAACTAGTGTCATACAGTAAATATAAAATGGATGTATCCAGATCCATGCTGTCAGTTCTCTAAAAAATTAACGATAACACAAACGGCTGTATAAAAAAAAAATTCAGGGTAAGTACTGAACACTGTGACCGTTCAGTGACGCTTACACAGTCCTAACGGAAACATATTGGCTCCACTTACAGATTATACTGTTGTTGTGCAACATGCAGTCACGCAAATTCCGTGGTCAGAGGAGTTAATCCACCAAGAATTACAGCAGAATATTAGCCGAACACACTGTAAAACTACATTACACAAAGGAACATGTGCAAATGGATGGAAAACTCCCAAGTGGTAGCACAAGGAGTGTTGATACAGATGGTTTTGTGACCAATTCATCAACAGCTGAAAATAACGAACAAGTTAATCCTCTGGTTCAAAATGGCAGATGGATTAATGTCACTCACACAGATTACAAGGTGGATACCAGATTCAGATGTGCATATTCCATCATCAATGGCAATCTTGGGTTTCGCACAATAAACTGTTCTGCAAACACTCGACCTTCATATGACATAAGGAAATACTGAAACTATTCAAAAACTGAAATTTTAAGATTCTTCCTGCACTATCTTGCATGACATAATTATCATGAAATGATTTGTTAGACCAACTTGATGCAACAATTATGATTTATTGATAAACCAATGACTCAACATGTTTCCGGCACCATTATGCCCATCTTCAGGAGTGCAAGGCTGTACACGCATATGGTTTCCAGTACTGTAACAGATAAGTCAAAATAAGGTGTTTGTATTGTGATCGACTGTTTGTAGTGTTAAGTGACAAAACCCAGGTGAGCCGAACCCAATACTCCAGTTAGCCATCAACCCTTCCCAACCCCCCCATATGACCAAACTAGTCGAAAAACAGCCTCTACACAGTGCACACGACCTGCCTCCTGGCATTGAAAGACTCCTGCCAGCACTTTAAGGTATGTACTGTTTTATTCTATTATAAAAACCCTCACTCACTGACCCACATAATCACATACTTCCTCCACACAACACATGTCCACCCAACCACCACCTGTAATCATTCTGAACTTACATTAAACCATACGTTACCAATAACCTCCAACCACGGCACACAAATTTCTAACATGATAACGCCTCCACACCATGCCCCCTCCCTCGATAATACCTTAACCTGTGAATATTAAAAAACAGGCCACAAGACACCACACAAAACACACCCTACAGTGTGTCTAACACAGGATACCAATCATCACTTAACACTACAAACAATCGATCACAATACAAACACCTTATTTTGACTTATCTTTTACAGTGTTGAAAACCATATGCAGTAGTGTACAGCCTTGCACTCCTGATGATGGTCACAATTGTGCCCGAAACATGTTGAGTCATTGGTTTATCAATAAATCATAATTGTTGCATCAAGTTGGTCTAAAAAACATTTCATATTAAGGATGCCCGGTCACACGAACATCAAACATAAGTACCATATTTTCAGATCACCTAGAGATGTGTTATATAGATGCCAATATGCAAGTAATGCGGACATTACGGACACAAGACAAACAAGATTTTGTGCACGGCCAAATACATTCTTTGCTGACGGCAGCAGTAAAATCAAGGACTATAACTGTTGTGCATGTCTTAAATGGAATTGACACATTAAGAAAGACCATTAGGATGCTCATATGGGGTTCACAAAGGCCAATGCACGAGTTGGCAAACGTTAAGTCATTAGTGGCCAATGACGAAAATGGATTTAAAGTTTTAACATTTCAGACCTATTAGAAAGTAGTAAAGTTAACAGACTGGACACTGCCTGGAAAAATCACAGCACATTAGCTGTTGTGTGATATCTACAAAATAGAGAAAATAATAAATTGCCTTTACTTTTCAATTTCCACTCATAATTAAATTTAATTTACTTCATGTTCTTGTGACTAATGTGATAAAAAATGAGGACTGCAGTCTTACATGATGTGAAGCTATTTCATTAAGTGAGTGGTTCCTAAGGTTTTTAAACGGGAGGGTAGTGCTCTCACCTTCAGTGGTTGAGAAGCCCAAGAAGAAAGTATTCACGATATTGAATCGAATTAAACGGTATTTGGGTTCAAGCCCTTCTGGGCCTGATGCACCTAAGCCTTAGGACAGGCCATTTGTGCCCCACATTCTATTACTAAATTAGAGGAACCCCGTTCCTTTAGCAAATTTCCAGATGACCCGTATATTTAGTTTCCTAATATCCTCAGGGTCCAAAAAGAAGGGGCCTAGATATAAGTGTCTAAATGACGCCAGGGCCTCACACGCACATAAAACATGAACTGTGGTTTACTTCTCAGTACCACACTTCCTACAAATTGGGTTATCACTCAGCCCCATTACATATAAATGTCACCTCAAGGTGTTGTGTCCAGTTAGAAGACCAATGACAACCCTGGACTGTGTCCTCTTAAAGGAAAATAATCGTGCCCTTGTAGCCAAATCAGATCTGGAGATCAATTCTCGAGCCTGCCTTTATGTGCTGCAAGGACCACATCAAATTACCAAATGCTGGTTGTCCATCTAACATTTAATCTTTCATGTTCTGCCTTGAGACCCACAAGAAAGGCTCTGGTCCCACAAACTTCTGAACAGAACCGTCCCTTGCGAGCTTGTTGGTGATTTCATTTCATTGCACGCCAGCATGCCCAGGGACCCAGTACAGCCCCACAGTGTGCCAGGTAGATGAATTCATGGAACTCTGACCCTTCAAAATGAAGACATTACATTCCTTCAAAATGCCACATCCCATTCACCTGATGCAGCACCACATCACCGAAGACCAGGCACTTTAATCATACCACTGCACAAATCACAAAGCTTGCTTAATGGTAAATGTTGGCTACTAAAAGGCATGGCTGTTGTAACATGTGCACACCTGCGAGGAAGTCATGTCCGTAGCGACTGAAGCTTCCACTTCAGAAAGAAACACAGGAGTTGGAGATGGTGTAATCTCCGCCAAGTCGTGGTATGTTCTACTGGGCTCCACAATCACTTCGCTGCTCAGCAGGTGTGTTGGACGAACAGGCACCTGTAACAGTAACATTGCTAAAGATGAGGAACTTGGTACCAATGGTTTCACACATATTAAGTGTCAAACTCTGGAACATTTACAACAGTACGGGGACAATATTATTGTATCGTTTAGAGTACAGTGCACAATCATCCATTCACGCCAACAAATGTACACAATTTATATAAACTCATAATCATCCATACACATAACCTCTTCTCCTACATGTTTTAGTGATAAATCACCATCCTCAGGTAGACATAATACAAAGGCATATAAAACCAACACATCCAATTTACAGATACCATATTAAAAGCAAAATGTTAAAAACAAATAATGGCAGATCCTACTGACAACATAATGCTGATGTATTCTCGAATAAAATTCGCTTATGTACCGTCTGTCTCATATGTGGTTATGTGCAATGAAGAGTCTAGTACCGAAGTATTCAGTCCAAAAGGAAAAATTCCTGCAAAATGGTCAATCTAAAATTAAAATACATTAAATCACATGAAAATTGCACAAGAATATCCATAGATCTTGACATTACACACATACCATGTGCTGTGCGCTGCCACGTCTTGTGTAGTTATGTGCTGTGTCAGTATTATCCACAACCTAATCTTTACAACTTCCATATTTATTTTTAACATTTCATTTTTAGCACTGTATCTGTCAACTGTTGCTGCTGTAAGCCTGTGTATTATGTCTCCCTAAAGATGGTGGTTTATCACCAAAACAAGTAGGAGAGTTCATGTGCGTGAATGACTTTTGGTTTTATACAAACTGTGAGCATTATTTCATGTATATGGATGACTATAGTCCCTACACTTGGAAGAAGTAATATTAAATTTACAATATGCAATTTTTTCCTTGGAAAATACTGCATATAATTCTTCTACATCTTATGGTCCAAAGTTGCATCAGTATGAGCAGAGGAAACTATGTGCTGTACTGTTGTTTTTTTAGGAACTGTTTGTGAATTTGAGCTGCCTGCATAAACAAAAATTTTTCTTCATTCTAAGATTTCTTTGTTGCATTTTATATTTCACAAAATATACTATCTGCCAGTTGATCTCCTAATACTACACACAGCTGCAGCTCACACACTGTGGTCACTGCTAGATTCACCTCAGAATGGCCAGGCAGCATTAACCACATCTGGAAACATGTACTTTGTTATTAGTATATTCCCCTGAAATGCACTATCAAACTCCATGGTGTCACATCCAACATGACAGTGAACTTAGAAAGCATCTGGTTTCTTCTATGTGACTGTTACTATATATATAATGTGCATAGATGAAAGATATTATTATCACTCACTAGAACAGGGGTCGGTAAAATAGTCCCATAGATAACTGGACTGGTTGGCAACCTGTTTCCCACACTTGACCCAACTTCTGGTAATAAGCTAATGCTAGGACCAGCCTCCAACTCTCCATGGTGATGTCTATGAGGATGGGATGCTGTTGGTTCAGGGAAAACTGGTGAGGGCATTGTTGGAACAATATGAACACTTGGCACTTGTTCAGTCTCACTCTCCACATCTTCATTATCTTCTGTTTCATCCTCATCCACAATATCATCATCATAATCTCCAGAACCAACCTGCAACAGAAGCTAATATCAGTGCCATCATAATTATATTTACTACCATGAACATAAGACAGATGTCTCAATTCTTAAGTCACCAAATAAAGTCATTTCAAATGACCATATAGTAGACATGACATGAAGCTTTTATGGTGAAAATTAACCTTTAAATTACTGGGTGCATTTGTGAATTTTGGTGCATGATGTATGAAATATGAAACAGATTACACAGCACATCTTCCAAATGCGGTAAATTTCCTTCTTGACTAGGTATAAAAAACAAATTTCTAGAGGTGCTCTTTACATGTGTTTGCATATGTAAGTAGGTCATTTAGAGGTTAAGTTTGTAGTCTCCTGGGTTACAAAATCTAGCAGTTTTACAGGTGATTATCACTGTATCTAAACAACCTACCACCTCCACACTCAAGGTAGTCACACTGCAACCTACCAGTGTGCGCATCTGGGGGTAGCTTGCCTACAGCCCTAACTGCAGGAGCAATCAAGGTTATGGCACAGCCAGAGAGGCAGGAGCAAACATGTCTGCAGCCAGAGCCATCTCTGTTTCTAGACACAAAGGTTTGTGCTCTTGCCACAGTACAGAAGCTATATTCCAATGAATGCCTCTTCTGACATGCATTTTCATAAAATGTACTTCTGTGTCATGTCCCTCACTATGGTAAAATCTACGGTTTCCTATCTTAGACATTACCAGAGTACAGCATGAGAAGTCTGCGAAGAACGATGTCTTAGTTCAGTTAGCTGCAGGCTCCACTGAACGATCTGAACTTTATAACTATTTGCAACCAATTAACCCAATACCCATCTTGTACCTCCTGCACACAAGTTGAAGTACAGCAATTGAAATAAGATATCTGAACAGTGCCATAACATTGCAAACAGCCTACACAAGGTCAGTTTTGTATGCAGTTAAAATGTATATTGAAGAACATGCTGTCTCGATCTCCAGAATACAATTCCTTTTGGTTTCTCCAAAATGTCAATACCACGAACTACTCTGAAAACAAAATATTTATAGGCCAGGAAGATGATTAGGGACTGTCTGAACATGTGGTCATGTACCACTACAACGGGCATTTTTCCTTACACTAATCATTTTGGGAACATCAGTTTGAATGAGGATTAGTCAAGCAGATATTATCTGTAGCTGTATTTTATATTAATATTACGATTTAGTAAACTTAACTCTGACAATCCTCCTGAGTGATCAAAGATTTTAATGAAGGGTTTAGTCTGAATTACTTCTTGGGCTGCTGGGCAAGCAGTGTGTGTTTGTTCTTTAAGCACTCTCTGCCACGGCTCT
>Ga0123357_10009448_pt1 | contig 12316 bp, 8 predicted proteins | sample TergutEmb28metaG_FD_89873 | JGI IMG/M metagenome (GOLD analysis project Ga0123357, IMG submission 89873) | Embiratermes neotenicus P4 segment gut microbial communities from Petit-Saut dam, French Guiana - Emb289 P4 | ecosystem: Host-associated > Arthropoda: Insects > Digestive system > Gut ... | reverse complement strand
TGAACCTTCGGGTTCCGTGAAATGCGGGGAATTTCTTGACTAGCTACAAACCAGTTAGCTTCTCAAGAAGGACTCTGCACCATGGAGTAAGTAAGTAAGTAAGTAAGTAAGTAAGTAAGTATGATGTATTCCGGTTGATATTGAAGCCTGGCCCTCAAGAATACAAGGCATAAGGGTTAGACCTGTCCCTGCGATCCTACAAAATCGGAACAGGCACTGCGTATCAGGAAGGAAAACGGTGCAGCATCTTAACGAATGCTTGACAAGAGTGTGCTGAGACAGGAGATGGGCCTAGTAATGAGGAGTGTACGTACAGCCATAGAAATCGACTTGCACAAGCTTTTCGTAATAAATAAATTTGCATGTTACTTGTACGGCGTTTTTAAACAAGGGAGTTTCAAGGTATTTTGCAATGCACACTCACATAACTGCGAACAAAGTGATGAGGACAAGCTTTTCAACTTCGAATCACTAGTAGATTAAAGTGCGCAAATGGAAATCACGTGAAAACTGTGTGCTTGAAGTGAAGAATGTTGTGGCGTGAAATGAAATATGCTTTCACGTAGACGGTACTTGAGGTGACAAATTGAAACGTGCAGTTCCCTAATCCGAAAAAAAATGCAGTGACAAGAAACGTGCAGTGCCGTGAACTGAAATATGCAGTGACAAATTAAAATTTGCACTGACATAAACTGAGACCTTCAGTGACATCAATTGACACGTGCTTTGACACGAACTGCATCATGTGGTGCATTAAACCGGAGCATACAGTGACTTAATGTAAAAGAAATGCAGTGACAAACTGAAAAATGTAGTGACATCATCTGAAACATGCACGTGCGAGAACTGAAACATGTCGTGACCTACTGGAACATGTAACGCCATTAACCGAATATCATCTGGTTAAGGAATTTCTTCCTGTAGCTACGCGGTGACCGAAAGTGTATTACCCCATCACAAAACTCTGCCCTTGAGCCTATCCGGAATTATCGAACCCGAATTCCTGAAGGCTCTGAACAATATTATCGTTTCATTCACACCTAGGTCTTCCAAATTCTCTGTTCCATGTGAGGTTTGAGGCTAGAATTGTGTATGCTTCAGGTATATTCTATCGTACGCGTGCTGTGTGTTTTGCATATTACTCGCCTTCATTTATTCGCACCAATTATATTTGCTGACGAATGCAAATTGTGAAGCTTCTCTTAGCGCATTCTTCTAATTCATATTAGCCTTTTTCAAACTTGCCGTCCCACCAAATTGTCGGACATGTTCTGTCTTGGTAGTGTTTTGTCGGTGTCCTACCACAAAGAACGCCGTTGTTGCTTCGTTACGGACAGACAGAAATGCTCTTCTTTCAAGAGTAGGCCTAATTGACCAATCAGAATGATCCCGATTGATTTTTTTGAGGGGGGGGTGGTGGGGACTTGACAAAGTTTTTTAAATGAATATATTATGTGGCGTTGAGTGTGTGAATGACGGTTTGAATTCGAAGAGAAACGGCCGTGGCCTGTTTTCGACTATCCCAAGATGTGTCGTAAGAGGGAAAACCGTACAAAAGCCTAGAATATTCGTCGAAACGATTCCACCCCTGTGCCCAATAAACCTAAGTAAAAGAAACCTTAGACATTTTGAACTCATAATTTCTTGACGCCAGCGACTAACATCAAACCTGCGACAGTTCCAATTCCTCGACAGTCATGTGTCAGGATCTTGCGTTTCCTCTCTTTTATATCGCCAGCACTTACAAGAAAGGGAATTTTGGAGGGGGAAAAAGACAAAAAACCTTGCGTAATGGTAAGCCCGAAAAATTGCATCAATTCGAGGAGGGGTTAGCGATCTTACTGATGTGCTGCTTTGAGTTTGCCTTACAGGGTGAGTACTATTTAGAATTAAGTCTTTAAATGTAAAAATATGTCACTTTTGTTACCGGTAGTTAAAAGTTGATAAAATCCTAAGTTGATTATAACAGTGTGTTACACTCCTTATCACCCTCTGGTTCTTCGAAGATGCAGGAACTGCTTCGCTAAACTTACGCGCTTATCCCCCGAATGACTGTTATTAAAATTTATGGTAGTTGTCAATTTCTTTAACCGACTTTTAAAGGGACTAGTGAAGTGCTGTTGAGGATCCTCAATTTGCCACCCACCTTGTCCTGTGTCTAAGGGGATTGATGCCATGATCGAAACAGTCTGCGGTTTAAAAAAAAAAAGTGTGTTTGATACAGAACAAATAAAATTGGACAATTCTTGTGTCTCACTTTCAGAAGTTTTGATATATACTGATTTTTATTGTAAATATCTTTGTACGTTAGGAAATGCTTGTTTTAAGTGTCTTTTACGTTGATGATAGAGGCAGCAGGTTGCCCCGAAACAATCGTATTTGTCCTCCGAAGTGCACAGCGTCATGTCTCCTACGACCATATTCTTCATCTGAAACGGTAACTTTATGTAACGAATTCGAGCCTTTGTTTCCCAGTGTGTGGAAGATGTAAAATCGCCTGGGCCATGTCCAAAATTTCGTTTTGTTTCCTGTTCATTGCACTGGCAGGACTTGATAAGCTATCTCTTGCACTACTCATTACATGAGTTTAGTAAAACGTCAGGATAAATAGCTATAGAATAGGGTTTTACTTACTTACTTACGTACTTACTTACTTACTTTCATGGAGCAGAGTGCTTCCTGAGAAGCTAACATGTTCTCAACATAAGAATTTCCACGCGTTTTATGAAACCCAAAGTTTCATTACCGCATATACGAGTTTCCGCCACTTTTCATTATCCTGAGCCAGATCATTCCAGTCCATACCGCCCCATCCAATTTCTTGAATACCTATCTTAATATTGTCCTCCCATCTACGCCTGGGTCTTCCAAGTGGTCTCTTTCCCCTCAGGTTTTCCCACCAAAATGCTGTATGCACCTCTCCTCTCTCCCATACGTGCTACATGCCCCGCCCTTCTCATTCTTCATTTGATCACCCGAACAATATTGGATGTGGAATACAGATCATTACGCTCCTCCTGTATTTAGTTTTCTCCACTCGCTTGTTACCTCGTCCCTCTTGGGCCCAAATATCCTCAGCAACACCCTATTCTCCAACACCCTTGGCCTATGTTCCTCCCCCATATGGAGCGACTAAGTTCCATACCCATGCAAAAGCACAGGAACAATTATGGTTCTGTATATCTTAATCTTTACAGAAATGAGTACCAGAAGTATTTCCTCGGGGAAAGGCGGCCGGTGCGTAAGGCTGACAACCTACCACCATCCTATGCCGTTGTCATGAAATCTAGGAACCTTAACTTCCTGGAGCCCTCTGGGCCACTGCAGGCCTGTAACGGGACTGTTTTACCTTATATCTTAATCTTTATATTTTTGGATAGAAAACGGGAAGACAAAATATTCTGCTTTCCTTGACTTCAAATTGCTTTTAATTTCTTCCTGAATGGAATTTTGGTGCGTTAAGAGTTTTCCTAAATATATGAATTGTTCCACCCTTTCAAAGGAACTGTTATCCGTCTTCTTCCTGCGTTCTGATCTCGAGACATGAACATGTGCTTAGTTTCATCAGTATTTACTTCTAGTCCAGTCTCTTTACTAGCAACTACTCAGGCGTCTGTGTCTGTCTGTATAGCATATCATAGTGTAGTACTTGTACCATTATTCGGTTATTATTAATTATTGCTATAGAATTCATCCCATTGTAGGCCTACTTATAACAAATCAATCGTACTGTGTATTTACCATCAGAGTCAATTTGTTTTATTGAGTAATGCTAAGTGTGCTAAATGGTTAGTTCTGCAGGCCCGTCTTTTGGCATAAATGCACATAATTAAAAAATTTAAAAATAGGTTTTAATTTTCGAGATATCATTTTAAAATTTTTGTAACTTGGGAGTTTAGAGGTTTTATGTCTTTATTTACTGAAACTGTATACAAGATATCGCAAATCCCAACACATTTCAACGCATTTCACTTGTTTTTAAATCAGGTACATTTATGTCTGAAGGTGATAGTATAGACCGAAACATGTACTATTGCTGAACATTGTTGAACACAATAAATTGTTTACTTTAACAGTAAATGTAACTTCCCCAAGAAGACGTTTGAGTGAGTGGAGGTGTGTGTGTTTTTTTTAGGATTGTTTGACCGTGCATCTTCATCATGAAATAAAGTGAAATGCCAACTTGATGCAACAATATGATTTATTGAAGTTTCCTTAACTCGACATGTTTCGGGCGCATACACCCATCATCAGGAACACTAGATGTTGAGTTGCAGCATCTAGTGTTCCTGATGATGGGCGTATGCGCCCGAAACATGTCGAGCTAATGAAACTTCAATAGATCACATGTGTTGCATCAAGTTGGCATTTCACTTTATTTCGAGTGGAGGTGTGTTTTCATGTATTCTAAAATTCAGCAGCAGATGCATCTGCTGCTCTCATTCCGGGAAAAGCGCACTCGTGATGTTATTAGGAGATTGAGCGGGCAGAGACTCGATCTGGGCGCTTTAGAGAAGAAAGGCCGAAAATCGAGCGCGGATTTTTCGATGATTAGCGTGTAGCCTACTAGGTTTGGTGACAAGGATATCATGATCAAGTCTAGAAGAATGCAATGTACAGAACATATAGTACGCAAGGGAGAAACGAGAATTACATCCAATAAAACAGTTGACTTTATTGGAGAAGTCCATTTTGGAGGTACGGGAGTAGATGGAAGTATAATATTAAAATGCGTCTTAAAGGAGTGGAGTGTGAAATTGCTTGCAGGATTCAGTTGACTGAAGATAATATCCCGTGTCAGCGCTATTTTGAACATGGTCCACAAACACAGGGAATCTCTCAACAGGTGAACTGTTAGCAGTTTTGCAAGTACTTCGTTCCATGTTTGGTGCTGTGGTCTCTTGTACGTACGAGACACGTGTGTTGATACAGTACACAGTACACATTGCACAGAACATTTATGATGGTTGTCATGAACGAAAGAAAATACGTGGAAATTTGCTGCGCTTCCGTTGTATTCGTGAAAAAACTTCACGTGGCCTGTTCAGTGCAATATGATACGAATATTTTTACTGTTATTATATTAAGCACCGCGTGTTCCATACGATTTGTGTTCATGTCTGAAATTTCGGGACAATATTACAGGGAGTAAAGTCACGAGATTTCAAATTGCATTAATTAAAGCTCTATTTATTTATGTTCTTGCAATAACTTATAATCTGCGAATGATACGCGCATTGAAGTTATGTCCAAATATAGTATCATTCTGAGAGAAAAGCATATTCAAATTATGCTATGGACTTCCCGTGTGGTATATTTCGTGAACTCACAGAGTGCTCTTTGATTGTTTTTGCCGAACAAACCCCTCACATGAAAGACGTTAATCATGGCATTGAGCGTCTGAGAACGACGGAAGTGCTTTTGTATTATATAATATACCTACTCGTGAATTCTGTGCCGGACATTTTACGGTAATGGTCATGCATGAGTACATCTATTCGTCTAATATAAACTAAAGCGTGGGGGTGGGGAAGGGGGGGGGGCGCAAGGAGCTCACAGAGACTTGCAGAACCAGAAACAGTCAGCCTACTTTATTTAATCGAGTTAAACAAATTCCATATTAGATTCTATTACTCTGCTCTAGTCCTCCAGTTCTATACAAGAATTAATCTCTCCCATTTATTCTCTTTCTCTTTTACCCTTTTCATAACTTCAGTCTCGTCTTTTCCTCCTTTTATGTTTTAAATTGAAGGAAACGTAAAATCATTCTCCTTTGCTTGTCTGCCTGTATACTGCACTTCTAACTGAAATGGCTCTCTTTGCATGAGCAATAATGAAATACCATAAAACTATGTGATACACAGGGCCCCGTAGATTGTGTGAGTGGCTGTATAAAATTGAATTTCCTGTGTCAAGATTGATTGACTGTTTCCTGGGTTATTTAACGTCTCTTTTTCAACGTCATAGACTAACTTTGCATGAGTGGTATGGTCGTCATGAATGATGGATTGAAAGGGGGTAGAAGGAAGTGGTCGTGAAGTACCTGTCGTAATTGCATGTCTTCTTCCCGAGATTCGAAATCTGGACCACGTAATACGCCCGACACTACATCTAGAGAGACTGCGGATGACGTGGAGGTTAACGACCTTCAGGTTTTGTGTTCCAGTTGTACTTTGACAGTAGTCTGTTTGAATCCTGTACCAGTGTGGATGGAATGTCGTACCTGGTTTTCGCACGGTATTTTTTGCCTGAACACTTCTTCATATCCCGCTCGAGAAATATTTCTTCGCATTTACCACACTTGTTGATATAATAAACTAAAGTCTTCATATCGACAGTGGTAAAATATACTGAAAGAACCGTTGGCATGTAGTTTATACACTGACACAACAGTTGGCCTATATTAAAAACACTCAACCAAGAGATGGCTTACAGTAAATATACAGACGCCACGTAATCGACAGGAAATATTCTAATACAAGAGTTAATCTGGAGTAAATATACTCACACAACGGTTGGCCTAGAGTGAATACATGCAAACACATTTTGGCCTACAGTAAATACAATGAAACACAATTTGGCCTGCAGTAAATAGACTCAAACAACAGTTAGAATGTTGTCAAGACACTTAAATAAAAGTTAGTCTACAGTAAATGCACTCAAACACCATATGCCCTGCCGTAAATGCACTCTAACAACAGTTGGTCTGCAGTAAATGGACCCTAACAGTAGTTGGTCTACAGTAAATGCACTGTAAAAACAGCCGGTCTACAACAAATGCATTCTAACAACAGCTGGTCTACAGTAAATTCACACTAGCAACAGCTGGTCTACAGTAAATGCACTCTTAACAACAGCTGGTCTGCAGTAAATGGACCCTAACAGTAGTTGATCTACAGTAAATGCACTGTAAAAACAGCCGGTCTACAACAAATGCATTCTAACAACTGTTGGTCTACAGTAAATTCACACTAACAACAGCTGGTCTACAGTAAATGCACTCTAACAACAGTTGGTCTACAGCAAATGCATTCTAACAACAATTTGTCTACAGTAAATGCATTGTAAAAACTTATGATCTACAGCAGATGCACTCTAATAACAATTGATCTACAGTAAATGCATTGTAAAAACAGCTGGTCTACAGCAAATGCACGCTAACAATAATTGTTCTACAGTAAATACATTCTAACAACAGCTGGTCTACAGTAAATTCACACTAACAACAGATGATCTACAGTAAATTCACTGTAACAGCAGTTGGTCTACAGCAAATGCACTCTAACAACAGTTGGTCTACAGTAAATTCACACTAACAACAGTTGGTCTACAGTAAATGCACTCTAACAGCAGTTGGTCTACAGCAAATGCACTCTAACAACAATTGGTCTACAACAAATGCACTCTAGCAACAATTGGTCTACAGTAAAAGCATTCTAACAACGGCTGGTCTACAGTAAATTCACACTAATAACAGTTGGTCTACAGTAAATGCACTCTAGCAACAGTTGGTCTACAGTAAAGTCACACTAACAACAGTTGGTCTACAGTAAATTCACACTAACAACAGGTGGTCTACAGTAAATTCACATTAACAACAGTTGGTCTACAGTAAATTGACACTAAAAACAGAGGGTCTACAGTAAATTCACACTAACAACAGTTGGTCTACATTAAATTCACACTAACAACAGTTGGTCTACAGTAAATTCACACTAACGACAGTTGGTCTACAGTAAATTCACACTAACAACAGATGGTCTACAGTAAATTCACACTAACGACAGTTGGTCTACAGTAAATTCACACTAACAACAGTTGGTCTACAGTAAATTCACAACAAACAACAGTTGGTCTACAACAAATGTACTCTAACAACAACTGGTCTACAGTAAATGCATTCTAACAACAGCTGGCTAACCAGTCGTCACCCACTGCCGAGATTCTGAATGTTGCTACTAGTGCCACTGCTTATACCAGTGATATCTCGCTTGTACAAATCTTGTTATTAGGTCTACTACTAGAATTGTCTATTGGTCCGGGATAGCTCAGTCGGTATAGCGACTTGCCACGGGCTGAACGGTCCGGGGGTCGAATCCCGACGTGGGCGAAATTTTCCTCACCCTTCCAGACCAGTCTAGAGCCAACCCAGCCTGCTTTAGAATGGGTACCGAGTCTTTCCCGGGTGCAATGCGGCCGGCGCGTGGCGTTGACCGCCCACCTTCATCTTTCGCCGAGGTTAAAGAAAGAGTAGAGCTGTAACTCTCCCCTCTGGGCCTTCGTGACCTGGTATAGGGTGAACTTTAACTTTTATCTAATGTCTAGGTATATCTTACACGACATCGCAGGTGTAGCCGTCTGGTCTGTTACCAGTCCGCATTTTATCTTCCACCTGACTGCCTACCTTACTTCGTCAAGGAGGTTTCTAGTTTCGTCGATAGTATTACAATTCACCAGTCCTCCGGTACCAGAAGAAGAATGTACACATACAAATACAGGAAAAGGTCCTGTGTGCTGAGGCAGAGGTTGGAATCGGAATTTATAAGCAGAATTAATTAGACTAAAAACCACACCCCTGCACCCCTCCCGGTCCGACTGCTCGGCCTCCGCTGTTCCTAGCTACTACTCCTGTTTTAATTTACAAAAGCCAAACTTAATTCTGGTTTCCAAAACGCAGGCGGAGAAATCAAGAGAAATGGTAGGGAAAATTAAAAGGGATTCAGGCTACTATATATATACACAAGACGTACTCACACAGACGGTGGGCTAAGGGGCGCCAGGGGGTGGGGGTGATGCCGTGCCCGAGATTTTCAAGGCTTTGATTTGAGTCTTAAGCTTGGACCTGGTACAGTCAAGAGAAATTTATAGTCAGGTCTTAGTAAACTTGGTCGCTGGAATCTGTATTTTAAAAGCGAGTTTGGAGAAGAGAATGGAATAAACTCAGCGCTTATTCTGCCTTATGATTTTCTTCCATTGGCAGCTGGGATAGCTCCTTCGGTATACGAACTAGGCTACGGGCCGGAAGACTGAGGAGTCGTTGTTCGATTCCCTGTAAGGGCAGGGGATTTTTCTCTGATCTAAAGCGCCCAGACCGCCTGTGGGATCCATTCAGCATTCTGTTCAGGAGCATTACGGGATCTTTTCCTTGGGGTAAAGCACGCGGGTCGTCACCACCTACCTCCATTTGGTGCCTAGGTTAAGAATTCGCACGAATTTAACTCAACCCTCCATATGCTGTCCTGGCGTGCACTGAGACAGCTTTGTAATACTTCTTAACGCTGTTCATACCGTGCACTCTGTTCGCAATTATCTAATGCACCACTTTTCGCACACCAATTTACATTGTTTAACTAACACTCCTACGCGTTTCGGCGGTAGTCGTCGCCATCCGCGGGGAGTCCGGTCTTAACTGTCGAATTATCCAAACACATCAAGTGACTATAAACAATTGTCCAACCGTATATTGCAGAACTCCAGTCTTCACACGGATGCACGATTTCTAGAACTTCTTGAAGGTCGCTGGTAAAGTGATCCCGTTACGGGCCCGGTGTGGCCCAGAGGGTGGGTAGAGGTTATAGCTCTACTCTTCCATGACTGCGGCACTAGAAGGGGGTGAATGGTCAGCAGCACGCTCCGGCCGCACTTTACCCCCGAGAAAGACCCGGTACCCATTTTACAGGAGGCTGGGTGGGCCCCAGGGCCGGTTTGAACGGGCGGAAAATCTCGTCCCCACCGGGATTTGATCCCGGACCGTCCAGCCCGTAGCTCAGTCGCTATACCGACTGAGCTACCGGGCCCACCTTGAATGTCGCTTCGACGATTAATTTATGAAATTTATTTTTATTTCATGTTTTGATGTTGTTTGAATCATAAAGTTCACACGGGATGTCTTACACGTCAAGAATGTGCACCCAATGATGCTAATAGCATGACAGTGCTGTGCACATTGGAGCGCAGCGACATTGCGAATTCGGCAGCCCATTGAAGCTGTAGTAGAGACCAGTTGAAATGTGATGACACACGCGAAGAAACCAGATTTCGTCTTTCGGCGAAACGGACGAGTCCGTTTAAATTATCGGGGGACGTCAGTTCAGTCGGCTACTGGCAACCGAGGTGTGCACATCAGCGGTAGTAACGCTGGATACACCATGTTCCGAGGTAGCGTGAAGGGTACTGGCTACCCACTCCATCCGCCAGTTTCCCCTTCACTTCCCCTCTCGTGCGTCACCGTGTTCCATAACATTTCAACTGGAGTCTACTGAGTGGCCTTTGACAGGCCCAGTTACGGCGCGATGTCTTAACGCATCTTACGTACATCGTTTTGGAGGTTTATCAGTATGTTTCAGCAATTAGGTGCCCGGTGTGACTTAAGGAATTGGCGCTAATCGCTGGCGCTGTTGAGGGATGTAGTGTTGTCTTTTGCAAGACATAAATAATTAGTTTATTGAAACTCTAATACTTCGGCCTGTATTGTCTGAAATTGAGGTACGGTTTGCCAGAGCAATTTATGAAGAATATTCTTTCTTCCTGAAATGTACCCAAAGGCTTAGTGTGCGTTCGTAAACTCTGTTCTGTCGAGAAACTCCACAGTGCAGCTCACACCTTGACACACCAACGTCCGTTTTAATACTTACGATTGTCATTTTTAATCTGTGGATTGATTCTGATACTTTTGTAATTTCATTTTGAACTCTTTGATGTATCCATCCTTTGTATTTTATTTCCACGAAGATGACACATGTGGAGGTCTTTGTGAATATATTGTGGTTTCTGTATGCTTGTGTGCATTTGCTGGTGCTGCTGCACCGCGTTGCAGAGTGCATTACTTCCTCTAGCGTATTTGATGCTCCCGTGACCGTGCTTCGTGATAAATTCTTATAATGAAACCAAATAGATGCACTAATTTCTCAAATATATTTTAATATAAAACTCTACATGTTTCGGACATTTACTCTGTCCAGCATCAGTATGTACAGTGAAAAACTCCTGATGATGGACTGAGTAAATATCCGAAACATGTAGAGTTTTATTCTAAAATAAATTTGAGAAATGAGTGCATCTAGTTGGTTTTATTATAAGAATTACTGTAGCGTGTACACCCAAAATCGTGGTTTTGTCTCCTAATTTCTCCAATCTTCCTACATATATCTCACATTTCATCTCTCGCGACTGCATATTCCTAACAGCCTTGTGTACAGAGTACAAATTATGAAGTTTCTCACTTAGTATGTTGTCAAGTATGGCGCTATTTCGTCTGTTTTACATCCATATAATCCCCTCTTCTTCTGCACATAGCATAGAATGAGACTGCAAATTACGGATTCACAAAATGTCTACAACTTAACCACTGTCGAATACACGTGCATTATATAACGATTCCTGTGTTAGCTGTGGAGATTATAGGTATTTTGCATTACGTGACAGAAAATCTGACGTAATACCTTGAACACTGCAGCGCGAAGTATGATTTATGCATGAAATGTAATCTGTCAGTCTAGTCACCAATATGCAATGCTGACGCCTTCTCCCACTTCTGTTCTGCAGTATAATAAATCCTGTGGAAGTTCCACGTTTGTTATGAAATGGTATTGTGACACTATTGACCAAAAGTAGAAGCTATCCTGATGTTTGTTGCACCGTGCATCCTTGTCATAACTGAAGAACAAAACCCAACTAGATTACACTTATTGTTTTATTGTACTTCTTATAAGCTCAACATATTTCGGGCACTACTATGCCCATCATCAGGAGCTCGCGACTTTAATGTTGATTACCACATTCGTCGTTTCGTTCTTGGTTTTCTGTAGGCTGGAGGTTAGATGCGGTTAGGCTGGTGTAGTGTCCGGGCTGCAGACAAAAGCACTACTCGTCGTACTTTAGCCTGCAGCCCGGACACTACTGCAGCCTAATATCAGAATTGGAATAATTACTTACTCCATGGTGCAGAGTCCTTCTTGAGAAGCTAAAGGTTTTGCATCTAGTCAAGAAATTCCCCGCATTTCACGGAACCCGAAAGTTCATTACCGCACTCACAAGCGTCCGCCACCCGTCTCTATCCTGGGCCAGCCTAATCCAGTCCATATACCCACATCCCACCTCCTGGAGATCCGTCCTAATATTATCCACCCATCTACGCCTAGGTTTCCCCAGTGGTCTCCTTCCCTCCAGTTTCCCCACCAAGACCCTATACACACCCCTCTCCTCACCCATTCGCGCCACATGCCCAGCCCATCTCATTCTTCTCGATTTTATCACCCGCACAATATTGGGTGAGGAGTACAAATCATTTAGCTCCTCGTTATGCAATCTCCTCCAT
>Ga0123357_10009444_pt1 | contig 12317 bp, 5 predicted proteins | sample TergutEmb28metaG_FD_89873 | JGI IMG/M metagenome (GOLD analysis project Ga0123357, IMG submission 89873) | Embiratermes neotenicus P4 segment gut microbial communities from Petit-Saut dam, French Guiana - Emb289 P4 | ecosystem: Host-associated > Arthropoda: Insects > Digestive system > Gut ... | reverse complement strand
GTTAAAGCAGCTTGCTTTAATACTACCTCAAATATCGCAGTGTTAAAGCAGCTTGCTTTAATACTACCTCAAATATCGCAGCGTTAAAGCAGCTTGCTTTAATACTACCTCAAATGTCGCAGTGTTAAAGCAGCTTGCTTTAATACTACCTCAAATATCGCAGCGTTAAAGCAGCTTGCTTTAATACTACCTCAAATATCGCAGTGTTATAGCAGCTTGCTTTAATACTACCTCAAATATCGCAGTGTTAAAGCACCTTGCTTTAATACTACCTCAAATATCGCAGTGTTAAAGCAGCTTGCTTTAACACTGCGACAGTTGAGGTTTCCACAACGGTTTTGTTGATGATTCATATTTTCTGGGATGTGAAGCTGTGTCACTGGCTTAGTTTATCTGCTTGGACCCCTCAGTCCTTGAAGACCGAAGTAATACATTCCTTAGAAACGTCAGGGAACACTAACCCAGCGTCACTGCCTCACATCCCAGAAGACTGATTGCTGCTTTAACATGAAGGTAAACTGCATTCCACCCACATAAAATTGCGTGTTCCGTATAATTCTCACGAGACGCGGTGATTAATTCCATAAACAATACGAACAGTGTGGTCTTTGTAATGGTGACAGACTCTGTTTACTTTGAGGTAGGACTGAATGTTTAAATGTTACAATATTCAAAGGAATTTTAGGCTTCAAATAGTTAACCCACGCTATAAATTGAGAGGAAGACGAACACTCCTTGGAATTTGGCAAAATTAGGGTACTTAGGAGAATATTTGGACCTAAGTGATAGAAATCCGATCCCAGTGGCCGCGCTGTCTACGGCGCGGGTCTGCGGTCGCTCGCTTGCTGGGATTGCGGATTCGAATCCCGCCGGGGCCATGGATGTCTCTTTCTTGTGAGTGTTGTATGTTGTCAGGTAGAGGTATTTGCGACGGGCCGATCACTCGTCCAGAGGAATCCTACCGCGTGTAGTGTGTCTGGGTATGATCTCGAAACCTCAAACACGAGGAAGTCTAGGCCCACTAGGGCTGTCGAGCTATAAAAAAAAGTGACAGCAAGTAATAGGATGATGGTGATAGTGGCATAATGAGGAGCTTCTTCGCAAATATTACCAGAAAATTAAATCATCGAGGACAAGAAGAGCAGCACTTGTGTGGCACGTAGGAAACGTCGACATACAAACAAGATTTTAGTATTATAATCTGAAGACACGGTGTCACTTGTCAAACTTAACGGTAGTTGGGAAGGTATTAGAGCAAATGCTATGCGATCTTGACGTTAACGTGGCTGAGCTGGCTTAGGATACAAAGTTCTGTCATGCTGTTACGAATACGGTACTTAACCAGCAGGTCTATCACTAAGCGAAGGACATTCTGTTGCAGAGCGCCTGTTTCTCGAAAAGCGAATGCCTGTACACAGCTGGTGCTTGCTCGGACTGTCAGTTGCATCATTATATTCCCCTGACTCAGCACCGGCATCTGGAATACAATAATGATGTTCTAGCAGCCGTGAGGTAGAGATATCACGCCTGGGTACCAACGTGTCGGGAAACACGTTGCTTCCTTCTTTAGGACCCACCCTGTTGATGTAGGCAGCATGTTTCTCCGAAACTACGTAGGTTCATTCAGCACGATGGCTCAAGTAGAGTCGTTTCTGACGTTTATTCAGGAGCTGATGAAATCGAATTCCAGCTGGAACACGGACTATCCTGTTTTTCCGTGGTTTTACTCCGCCCCTTCAAATGAGTGACGAAACCGTACCTTGATTCTGGCCACTACTGCTTTCTTTCACTTTTAGTTTATCAGTTATTAATCATCCTACCATTCGATGCGTTACAGCAGAGTTACAGAAAATTTTTAAAATCGTAGGATCCACTTCAAAATTTATTGCACCGGAAGGGCGACATGAAACAATTCACAAATACCAGGTACCATCAGAAAACTTGGTGGCCCGGACGACCTAGCGCCCGGATATTTTTTCACCCCTGCTGTGTAGTCTGAGCTACAGACCTCATCGTTAAATAGACTTTCATTGATAACTAACACAGTCACATCCCAGACAATGTCATCTTAAAGCTGCAGTGTGCAGCCTCTTTTTCACAGCAGAAGGAAATATGTCCCTGCGATACATTGCCTGATATGTACCAAACTACAAGGTGACACCAGAATACCTAAGAGACATTGTTATACTGAGCGTTGTTTGACCGTGCATCTTCCTCATGAAATAAAGTGAATGCCAGCTTGATGCAACAAGGTAGTTTTATTGGTGTATTCCTAACTCGACATGTTTCGAGTACATACGCCCATCATCAGGAGCATTAGTTGTTGAGTTGCAACATGTGGTGTTCTGCACCGAGTTTTTGGGTGGGTGGTGGTCTTGAGAGCCGCTGCGTAGGTCGTGTGTACGGTGTGGATGGTGTCGAGCTAAGAATACATCAATAAAATTACCTAGTTGCATCAAGTTGGAATTCACTTTATTTCATTGTTCTACTGCTTTACTTCGGTTACTGGCTATTGGCCATTTGGAATATAAATTTTGAATTCATGAACTCGTGATGGGATGAATAGATAAATATATCTGACGATTTATGTACTTAGACGAATTATTGGAGTGTATAGTCTATATCATTAATAATAAGTTCCTTATCGTATGCGTGTACGACCTCAGAGATAATTAGATACCACGCAGTTAATTAAGAGTTGCAAATTGACTTTCTTATAACTGACCGCAATTGTGTTAGCGAGCTACGCCTTTCTGATATGGACATATTTATTGCACGTGACGATGCATGTGAAAGGTTAAGTGAGGGAACTAGGAGGTGTAACCACACGGTAGTGATGAAGCGCATAAATATGGTACACTTGAAGCAAAAATGTAACTCTTCTGTGTTTCTCAAACGAAGGCTATTTGTCATGCAACATAAACTACTTATGCTCTGACGCAAACAATATCGTATCGGGTAATAAGCCATGTCAGTATTGAGAGAATTTCTGGCGTGTCGCAGTTTCTTTTTCCTGCCGTCATCACAAAAAGAGTGAATCTGCAACTTTTCGGAGACTTCCTGCCCGTATCTTCTGGGTTTGACAGTTGTCGGTATGGAACCGATTTCCGACGTTTTGCGGACTGTTTGCATTTACAGACACTCTCCGGTTGTGCTTCAGCCTGCAACACGGACACTACTCAAACCCAACCGCACCAAATCTCCAACACACAACGAACCGAGAACAAAACTACCGGTGTGGTAATTCAACAGCAAAGTCGCAAGCTCCTGATGATGGATATATTAATGTCCGAAACATGTTGATCACATAAGAAGTGAAATAAAATAGCAAGTGACATCAAGTTGGTCTTTTATTCTTCAACTCCCAGGTTTATTCACCTTAACCCTTTACCTGCTAATGTGGAGAATATGGTGATCTCCCAATAATGCCAGCAGATGGCAGATGGGATTTAACTCGGCGTTTAAAGGGTTAAACTTGCTGAATTTCAGACGCAGTTTTTAAAACGTAAACAAACAATATTTTCAAAACGCTCCCCGATATTGTTCTTGCGCGAATGAAGGCACAATGAGACGTAGGTGGTGGAAGAATATTGTTGGGTGATAACACAGCCGGCAGAGCAGTGAGCCTGCGGCCAATCAAGATACGGTGTCTTGCAGTTGTATTTCAAGTGCACTTCCTCCTATGCAATTGACGGTTTGTATACTAACTTCCGACTGGCGAAAAATTCGACTTGCTTAAGAACGTAATTTATGCGTCAGTCCGGGAACGTCTGTACGTTTGGTCCTTTAGGAAAGGCCAATCCATTCGCGCCATTCACCTCAACATATTTTTTCAGATCCGAGAAAGCATTTTCGTTTGAGGTTCTTCCATTTGTTCGTAAAATCTGCAATGCGTTTATGTTCATATATTCAAACGCATGTAGTACAAAAATTTTATAGCTATTTCTATGGTGAAAAATTCCTTCTAGGTATGTTAATGTACTTTCCGATTATCAAGAACTTCCCCGCACTTTCTGAAACCGAAATGTTCACAATAAACCCACACCGATTCAAATGAATTACCATATTATTCAAGCCCATCCTTATTCATATTACGGCTATACACATAATTATCAGTATTGTAATGCCACAATGGCTTCGTGAAAATTTGCGAACAGCTACAAGTTTAGAATCATTTTCTTAGAATCAATGGACAAGAAATCCGACTTTGACGTTCAGGTGACCGTGCATCATGATAAATTCTTATAATAAGACCAACTAGATGCACTGATTTCTCAAATTTATTTTTGGAATAAAATTCTACATGTTTCAGACAGTTCCTCTGTCCATTATCAGGAGTTTTTCACTGTACACACTGCTATGGTATATGTCATACAGGTTTGCTGACAGCTTGCGAACAGGATCAGGACGGAACTGATAATGGAAAGAGGAACTCTCCGAAACATGTAGAATTTTATTCCCAAAATAAATTTGAGAAGTTAATACATCTGGTTGGTTTTATTATAAGAAGTTCAGAATCATTTTCTTGGAATCAATGGACAAGAAATCCGACGTGCAGCACTAATCTGACATTCGTATTCAGGCTGGAAGTACAAAGGAAGCTACGAGACACTTCATGGTGTCTACACATTTTCACTTTGTATGCATTTGTGATGTTTCTGGCTTGTGAGTTTTTAAGAATAAATCTAATATTACACACCCCATAAAGGGCGAAATTTATAGGCGGCTGCGGCCTTTCTTGCACTCCAGTACGCAAGGAACGAAGGGGTGTGGAATGGAGTGAGTGAATAATGTACTTTCAAATTGGATAAGAATTTGGGTAGCTTTAAACGAAGAAGAATCAAAGTAAGATAGGAACTTAAATTTGATCTAACAATTTTAGTGCCTTCGAATTTCTTTAAATTTATCGAAAATGGAAGATCATCATTGTCAGTTACATCTAATTAAATATAATCATCTGCTTGGGCTTTTTACATGTATACACTCAAATTCAGGTGGAAAGAATCATACGTAATTCTTGAGCGACTTCGTTGGTATTCGTGCGTAGTCGGAAAAGATGTGATAGTTGTAAATATACAATTTCGGAAATGTGCGATTAGTCTCTGTGTATCTAATTATGTCGTAAGCCGTAATGTGTTTTTTATATAAGCTGCGGGTTTTATTCTTTTGTACAGTCTCTGCGGAACTATTTTTTACTCCGATAAATATCTATATGATATATATATATATTACATATTTTTGTAAACAGGTATCTACTCTTTCTGTCGAGATGTAAAAACCCTCTGTGGGTCTTCATGTAAAGTGATTTTTAAAGGTATCCAGTCTAAATGAAAATTGAATTAGCTCAACCTACTTCTGTAAAATTCTCAGGTGTTCAGTGTCATTAGAATACATTCAGCCTTTCTCTCTGTCTGTTTCTGGGTAGAGTACTTTAAATTCGCCTAAAAATTATGCGCGTTTTACAGTTAGTTGCAACAGCTCTGCTTATTGGTTCTCCTTATTTCTCGATACATTAGCGATAACAATATTTCCGTACACTTTAGTAAGTTTTCGGACCACAAGGCGACAACGAAACACAATAAAAATCTCCCGTACGGCAGACATGTTCAGCATCATGGGGATTAAAAATTCATCTGTCCACATATTTCGTTTCTGAAGTTAATGGAATATTTAAATAGCACAATATGACGGCATATTTATTAAAAGCGTTGAAACTAGGTCTGCTCTTCATAAATAAAGAAGATGCAACAACGTGTCCCAGGAAAACTGTTTGTTACGCTCAGTCACAGACAGACACAGCCACTGCAACTGTTACGTAAAAAGGACTCGATTCTTTTCTTGTAGAATTCCTTAATTTATTTCCAAAAGAATTACCGAGCATAATGTTGCATAGAAGAGTGCAGGGAGCATCTGACTTCAGTGAGCCGAACTATAGTCGGGTCATCGAAAGGATAGACATTTGTCTGTACAGCAGCCCCCTCCACCTTGTGCATTCCACACCATAACTAGCTGTCATTTGTGTTATGGTTATTTTCTATGCATAGTCCTTGTGTCCGTCAATTTTTGTTGGTGTTCATGACGGGGATTTGTGAGGTGTAGGTAGGGTGTAAGTTAGGCGAACAATTTGAAAGTCCACCAACCGTGTTCTTTCTTTTACTGCCCACAGCGTAATTTTGCTTCCTGGCCGATACGAAAATATGAAAATCGTATGAGCGAGAACGTATACATGATCAGAATGAATCATAGGACACTTAATGCTGGGCACAGATAGCTGTTTACGCCGTCAAGAACCTACAGAGTAGGTGAATTGACGTCAGCTAGAGGCTAGTTTAACTTCAGCATATGTAGCCTACAGTAGCGGTTTGAAACACTGCTACCAGGTGCCGATCTTCTGCTGCTGCTGCTAGTTTCCCAACCGAGAGACAAGTGTATTATGTGTACTGTCATCACATCCCAAATGTAGGCCTAATATCTTGAAACCCATGACACGCTACTTGCATGCAGCCTAGTAGTCACATAATTACTTATAATTTCGCTTCCTTCCTCACAGAGAATACACAGTACGTCTTCATCACAACAGGTTCCTGCTGTTTTATTGGTGACATGTCGGTGCAATGTAAGGAGGGAGTGCAGAAATTATACATCCAGTGGTAAATATGACAACCATTGTGTTTTAGGGGGTGACATCCAAGAATCCCTAGATAATGGCTAAAATATTGAATGTTCAGGCACAGTTTCATGTGAAGCTGCAACGTATAGTTTTATTGGCTTATTTATTACTGCTTTACTGGGAGGCGCTTTCAATATCTGAATTTTTAGAACGTCGGAGGATAAGGTGATTCGTACATAACGAATCGGAGGGGATATGGGAGGAAACTGTCGTGGCCTAATTTGACGTCTTGTCCCGGCAGGGATCCTATGTTTATCTATTCAGCATCTCTGTGATCTGAGGTTTCTCACGATGGCGAGTTTCACCATTAAAGTTTTAGCCATGGCGCCGTTACATAGGAGCCTGCTGTGTCCATATTTACTTTTCTTCCTTGCAGATAAACGCAGGAGCTCACTCCGAATCGATGGTACACATCTGCCATAATACGTGACTCCACATCCCAGAAGACAATGGCTTTTATGTAAATTTATATAGTTTATGTATTAATTTGCCTAGTGACTAACAAGTAAGTGGCAGTGCACACTGATCGGCCTAAGAGTTAGGACAGTCATTCGCTTCCTACTTTTTCCTGGCGACAGGTCCATAGCCTCTTCCAGAGCTGGTTATTCATAGAGTGGGATCTAGTCCGTCCTCTTTCAAACTCCAGTGTCATATTTTTTCCTTAAGGTCACCCAATAGCTGCTTATATCTCTTCGTCGTCTACTCTTCCGTTCTGCCCTTTCCTAACATGTTTCAGAAGTAATTTCTTACACAAGATATGACCAATCCAACTGGCCTTCTTTTGTTTTACTTTATGTACGTTGTTCCCTTCTTCCTTCTTCATTTAACCCCTCTTCGCTGGCAATCGACAGACAAGGAGGAATGAAAGAGGGCTCAGATGTTGATATAGCTGTAGCTTCACAGGTATAATTTGGTTAACCCTGCAAAATTTAATAAGCATTTTTAAGCTAGGCTTTTCATAACGGAACACAAACGTGTAACACCGTATATTTAAGCAACATTATTACGTTAATAACTTCACATTTGCTTAGGAGCGTTGTTAATGTGCTCAGTATGCGGTTAGCAGTGTAAAGCTTTCTAAAACTAGTTTGTGAAAGCCACTGGGGAACAAGATTTGCGTATTTAAAGTAGAATTTAACTTATCCCTTAAGTAATTAAACACCACAACGTGAAATGGACATTGGGGTGTGGAGGTGAGTGCTGAACTTCACGAATTGGACCATTCATCCCCAAGGCAAGAGCCCCCTTTTACACTGAACAATAGTCTTGTTTGACTCCACAGCAGGACTGGTCACTTCCACTGTCGCCCAACCCACGAGACAGTCTAGGGATGCTGAAGTTAACGAGACGTGCAACCAAAGTAGGATGCGAATCGAATTTGCTTGGCATATAAGCGTAAAGCGTTAAGAAAGAATACCAACAAGATGCAACAATATAGATAATTTATTGTCAATTCCAGATGTTTATTATTGACTACTGTCTCGACATGTTTGGTTTTTTGCTGTTAGTGTTGGATGTGGCTGGTTGCGGTTCTGTGGTGCTACGTTGTAGGGTGTGAGCACTGTGAACGTTGTTGCAGCAACCTTCACAGTGCTCACACCCTACAACGTAGCACCACAGAACCGCAACCAGCCACATCCAACATTACCAGAAAAAAACCCCACATGCAGTAACACGTGGTCTTTTCTCCTGATGATGGGCATAAAGATGCCCGAAACATGTCGAGACAGTAGTCAACAATAAACATCTGGAATTGACAATAAATTATCTATATTGTTGCATCTTGTTGGTATTCTTTCTTCACGCTTTGCTCACGATGCACGGTCAGAGGAACATAAAGTTTAAAAATATAAGCGTAAGTTTTATGTGCCTCCATACTTCCATATGAAAACAAAGCCTAGTGACAAGGCAACAGCAACAAAGAAGTGGTCGTCCTCTGATAGTGCAGTGTACGCTAAACTAACCCAATTGTGTTGTAACCTTGATACAAAAAACGGCCAATGCGAGTGCTGCAGTTTGTAATTTCATTTGCTACTTGTGACATATCAGTTTTACTAAATATGTTTCTTTCTCTAAATTCGTTTCCTTCAATCACCTTTAAAAAACCATGCTAGTTATGACTTCAAATGCTTCCAGCTTCAGGCCCCTTTCTCGTTTTCCTCCAATCCTACGGGGCTGTTGCAGGAATTTCTTAAAAATTTACAATAAACATAGCTATCAGTTTCAAAAAATCTCGTCATCCCTGGCCAAGGCACTCTATCGTCGGTAGAAAGGTAAAGTCATATTTATCTTTGACGACACTGAAAATTTGCACATTTGATTTTTTATCCTTCTTTGTCTTGTTCTTCGTTTCCCATGGCGCCCAGAGGGGCTGTGAACCCACCCATCCTCAATTCAGTAACTATTTGAAGCTCTATCCCCGGGAAAGGGCAGCAAATACATGAAGGTTACCATCCACCGCCAGGTAGTACCAAGGTTAAGAATGCGTGGAGCTATGCCTTCACTCCCCCACATAGCTGCATGATGTTGCCACCGTCCATTTGGTGTCAGTGTCCTGGATGCCCTCTCTCTTTCTTACCGTGAGTTATTTTTTCTTCGATAAAGATGTGATGGATGTGTTTACTGCAGATAACGGAATGTACAGGTGTAGGAAATACGTGCAGAAGGCGTTTCGTCGTTCGCACATTCCAGAAGGACAAATAACAAACCGTTAGCAGACTAACGGCGTAAATTACACCAGCGCATCTTCATTTAAAAAATTACAATAATTACAATAATTACAAGTGAAGAGAGAGAGAAAGAGAGAGAGAGAGAATGACATCCGGGACATTGGCACCACATGGACGGTGGCAAGGTAACTTTAGATGTACATTTGACTTGTGCATTGGTTGTAGACCAACGTTGTTTGCACTTCTGCGTCTGTCGTACGCAATAGGGTTTTTGTAGTGTTTGTCCCAAAGCATGGGCAAGAAGGAAGAGAGTCGCTTGTACTCTGAAAGTTGTAACTAAACAGTTCTTAAAGATCAGGCTTGAACGCTGGATTCCCCCTTGATTCATTTATTGGTCATTTATCTTTCACTTGTGTTCTATTAAGGGACATTGTTTTTGTGAATTCCAGTCGTTTAAGTGTAGGTTGTGTTCATCTTTCGTTCAGTCTTTGCAAAGGCGAAGAGCTATTCTTGGTTTGAATATCAGTGACCACCAACATAGAATTAGAAATTAAAATTTGTGTATCTTAAGATATCTTAAGATACTAAATACGCTTAGTATAAACAAACAAACAAACAAACGAATATGTGGGTCCCGAAATTAGGACGTTCACATCAGATATTATACATTCAAACCCACGTTACCCAACAGCCATAATATTTTATCAAGAGGAAGTTACAAAGTAATCGCTGTTACTTCAATTTCTTAATTCAATACTCATCTCAAAAAGTACAGGCTCGTTTTTGAGTTGCTGAATACATAAGAATAACCTACTTTTTAAATTCACTCTTCATATATTTAATGTAAAAGGTAAAGCAGTCCCATTACAGGCCTGAACAGGCCCAGAGGGTTCCAGGAAGTTAAGGTTCCCAGATTTCGTGACAACGGCACAGGATGGTGGTAAGGTTGTCAGCCTTACGCACTGGCCGCCTTTACCCCCAGGAAATGTTCCTGGTACTCATTTCTGTTAGAGGCTGAGTCGACCCCAGGGCCAAGGTGCGATCGGAAGGATTTTATGTCAGTGAAAAATGCACTGGCACCAGCTGCGATCGAACCAGCGACCTTCCGATTTGTAGCACAGCACCTTAACCACTGTGCTACCGCGGTCCCCATATATTTAATTATATATATATATATATATGTACACAAGTTCTATGTAAAATTAGCGAGCAACAATAAAGACGTAGAATGACAGTTGTTAAATAAGCGGTTGAGAGTACCTGTCTACCTACAACAACAGGCCTGTATCTATTTATTTATTGGGGGCCCAGCTAGCCTTCACTGAAATGGCTATCGGAAGCTCTGTCTCTTGTCACCGAGCAGCCAGGGCTTGGAGTGACCATTGACATTCATATATATTGACTAGGTTAGGGTTGCGTGGAGCCACACTTCCACGCATCCCTATGTCGGAGTGGCTTCTTACTCGTTAGAATGTGAGTTTTTGGCTCCTCGTGACACTGAATGCAAGTCTTCCTGTAACATGGCGCCTTGTGATCTGGTAGGTAATTTCTGATTTTATCCAGAGAAGATCATTTACTACCCTGAAGAGTATTATTACTGCTATTACTAACAGCATTTCGTCCTTATCTCTGAAGGGTTACTTCAAATATTTTGAGCTTCGAATTTGAAACGGCACGTTTCTTATTTATTAAATACTTAATTGACTACTATTTTCGGAGTATAATACGTCAGTCTTAACTGATTTACTGATTAATCGATCGATCAGTAATTTTAATGTACTGACAGCCCTAATTAGGACGCATAATGGCAAGTCATTCTCCACTTGCATTTATTTTCCTCAGTGAACAGCAGTCGGTAAGGAACGGATGTTGCTACAAAGCAAACGAGACTTCAATCATAACGATTCAATTTATAGAGTGTGTCCATAAAATTCCTGCCTATTTCGTCTATGTGCAAATCACTTGTAAAATTTTCTTTCCAACACTTGTCATTTCCCTGTTGTATTCCATTTAATATTACTGGTGCATTCATTTACAGCTCCTTTTGCAAAAACATTGCTATTCTATAAGTGTACAGATTCTCTGTGTTTAACATAAAATTGTCTACGCCTTTACTCTGAAGATTGAAACGGCAGGTTTCTCCGAAACGTCGCCAAATGTCATCAGACTACGCGTCATCACATTCCAGAAGGCCATAACCTTAATTGTCTCTTGTATATTTCTTTCTCGAATGTTCAAACTTTGGCACTTTTCCTTTGAATATGTGAGATTTAATATTGTGACAAAGTTATAAATTACAAAATAAGTTAGGCCCTTATTTACATACTTAAATACGCTAAGAGCATTAGTTGATGTTTAAGCACTAGCTAAGAACCCCCTCAATGGTCTCAGATTTTGTCGAGGCACTACGATTTCTTCTGAAATTCCTTTGATCATTTTTGCCGTTTTTCGAGTATTACTGTGCATTGAACTGACACGTGCACTGCTTCTGAGATACTTGAGGTTCTCACAGCGGTGTTGAAGAAGATTCAAGTCTTCTGGGGCATCATGCTATCTCGATTTTCCAAGTAGTTGGCGACGTTTCGGAGGTGATTAGTTCCACTATATTTAGGGTTAAGTAGTCAAAGACGAAAGCCATTTACCAGTCGACATGCCCTACACCCCCTAGAAGACATGAATCTTTAAGTATGCAGCTGTTACTGCACATAAGTCTGTAGTTTTTGAATCAGTAAACTCTGCAACGACAGCCTTATTCTGTTGATATTAATGATGGGCAGATGGCGACAGTGTGAGAGATTTCTACAGTTACAAAGACACCTTCAAATTCCTGTAGCCTAATTCCCTTTCTAAAAACGTAAGCAGTAGCCTGAGATTGCCACGCTGTATGTGTGTGTGTGTGTGTGTGTGTGTGTGTGTGTGTGTGTGTGTGTGTGTGTGTGTATTGTTGTGGGCACCTACATTTAAATGTCTGACATATT
>Ga0123357_10009442_pt1 | contig 12321 bp, 6 predicted proteins | sample TergutEmb28metaG_FD_89873 | JGI IMG/M metagenome (GOLD analysis project Ga0123357, IMG submission 89873) | Embiratermes neotenicus P4 segment gut microbial communities from Petit-Saut dam, French Guiana - Emb289 P4 | ecosystem: Host-associated > Arthropoda: Insects > Digestive system > Gut ... | reverse complement strand
CGTTGCATTTTACATATTTATTCAACAAATATAGGTACTGAATATTTTAAACATGGTATATACTCTCCGTTTTTTCCTCTTCAAAATGCAGTTTGTTTCATAATTCTAACATATTTGGTTCCTGTTTTATTCACGTTTTATTTACAGGGTGTGCTAAAATTAAAAAAAAATAATTCCGGCGCCAAAAGTTTAAGCGATATGTTAATTAAGGTGCATTCGTTCGCTTTACCGATGGGATCCCATCGGTATAGCGAACGAATGTACCTTAATTAACACCATCCTTTTGTAAGCCTGATGATGGCCGAACAAGGCCGAAACATGTCGCTTAATTAACCAGTTGTAGATTTGCAACTGTTATTTGTATGTTGTGTAAAGACGGTTCAATTTAATAAATTTGCTACAGATCCACGCCCAGTATTTGTAATAATTTTTGCTTTTCCGCTGCAACAATGGTTGCACGAACGCGCCTCAACGTTACGCTATACATAGGACGCCTGTCTTGTTTAAAGTAATATAAGTATTGCGAGTGTTGATGAATAAAAATAGTATTCATATAAGTAAGCGACGGGAAAATATGTGTCTCTTATTGTGTGTCAGTACGGGAATGGATGTGGCCTGGGAGTAAACATTTATGCTCTCTAGACTTCGGGAACTAGATGGAAGTGAGATTAATAAGCATCATCCTCTAACAGCGTTGACTGCAAGGAAGGATTCCTGCTGCTCTTTGGGCAGGAAAATGTGAGTACCGTGTGCTGCAGTGAATTTATAACAGGTGCGGCCTTGCCCTTGGCAGTACACCCACTGTACTTATAGAGAAGCACTTTACTGGTATTAATCCCTCGGTTCTTGTGATTGTATTACGAAAGGTGTATTATCATTCTTTGCTTATGTAGACCGTTTAGGTAACACGTAACTCCATGGCACGGTATTCTTCAGAGGGTAACAGTCGTCATACCATTCAATAAATATTCCCTTCTTTCTTGTAATAAAACCAACCAGATGCACTAATTCCTCAAATTTATTTTCGAAATAAAACTCTACATGTTTCGGACAGTTCCTCTGTCCATTATCAGGAGTTTTTCACTGTAAACACAGCAATGGTAAATATGTACAAGTTTGCTGTGTGTACAGTGAAAAACTCCTGATAATGGACAGAAGAACTGTCCGAAACATGTAGAGTTTTATTTCAAAAATAAATTTGAGGAATTAGTGCATCTAGTTGGTTTTATTTTACGAATTTTATAGGATGCACGGTTACTTGAACGTCAAATTCCCCAATTTATTGGAGCCGGAGATTCTTTACAGGTTTTATAACAGCCCACTACTTGTATTTACATTGCAACAGATGAATTCAGTCTCCAACCTCTCACCCTACTTCTGGAAGATAATTTTCCCGTACTTACGTAGTTCCAAAAATTCATCCAAGTGAGAAACAGCATAAACAATTTCGCTACACGCTACTTTCTTAGGTGAGGAGTTGTAGCGTCCTTGTCCAACCCGCAAACTGGTAACCGACCCTTGTCGGCTGTCTACAACTGTTTAATTATTCGCGACTCCGCTCGATACATGGAGACCTTCTCCTTCCACTGGACGAAACATATGATGACGTGGGATCCGCTTAACGTTACAGGACATTTCGAGTAAATATATCCTCAAATAAGTAACTCTTTAGGGCACAATTAAAATTGTTTTTCTTTGTTTAAACTAGTATTTATTGATGCAGAAGCAGGATATTAAATATTGCACAAAAGTCAGGCGTGCTAATAATTACCTGCATTAAATTATACTTCTGTTGCCAACTACCACTGTGTAATTTACCTTCAAGAAAAAAAAATAAAGCAATGTACTGCCGTCAAGCGCAATCTGATCAATTACACGCGTCGTTCTAATCTCACGCATATGTTGGTGACTTTGAGATTGAAAGATATTGCTCATTTTATGTGAATTCGGTCGTGATGCAGATATAGTGCTTTGTAAGAGGTAGTATTCGGGCACAAAATTAAAAAAAAAAAAAAAGATATAACTCTCATCTGAACATAACATTATATGTTAGAAGAATAAAGTCATGTTGTTTGAGTGTTAGGTTAATCACTCAGACTAGTTGAAGTAAAGTCCAATATTAATAATCAATTAAATTTGTTTAAATCTTAAAAACGAATCGTTTTATGTCACGCACACTGCATCTGGAATGTCAGGTCCGGACTTACTTCTTACTCGAGAAGATTAGTAAAAGGAACTTCTTATGTTACTTTTCAAGAGTTGGCGCTGAATAGATAAGCCTTTGTCTTTGTCCTGCTGTTTATCGTTTTGTGCTAGTCTCTCAGTTGTGTGAGAATGTATAATTCTGTAACTAAACCTTTGAAGACTAATGTTGACCTACATTATGGATAAAGGTTCAGTTCGTACCTCAAAGATAATAACGTGTGCTTCCATAATAAAGATTATGTGGTGCATGTTATGTGGAGAAGTAATTGTTTTTACTTTAAGGATCTTACGGAATACATACATGCATATACTAGGTGGGCAAAAGTCAGACATTTTAGTGTGAAATATGGTAAGTACACTTATCATTACGTTTTAAAGGGTTAGTTCATAACTGAAAAGCGCCACTACCTAATCCGTGGGAGCTAAAGACCTATGGACATGGTGGTGCTTTACCGTGCTGACAGTGGTAATTTGCGAGTAAGTTGTTGAAGTGGACAGATAGGCCTCAATTATCTGTCACTCACAGAACAATACGCATTCTTAGCATGCATTTAAGCTGTGTGTAATTTGCTCATAATGATAATAACTCATAAAGTGTCTGAACATATTTAGGTCTATTTCTGTTCCATAATAGGGTATACAATTTATGTTGGTTTGTGATAAATTTACATATATGAGCCCTGATATTTTGATATGACATTGGTTTAGCGATTTGTGAGTTATTTGCCGACTTGTGCGAAAAAGCGAACAAGTTCTGCGTTGAATATGCATTTTAATTTTTATGTGGGAGAAATTCATATTTAATGGGCCTAAACAAATATGTTGAAGAAACCAGAAATAAATGTTAAATTCATGTAATATATGTCAATCAGTGTTAATAATTTAGTAAGGTGTTGGTTAAAAAATTTATAAAGATATATGACGTTTAAATGATCATAAATTATTTGAAATACTTATATTCTGGTTTAATGGGTTTAATGGGGAGAGTTTGGAATTATGGACTACATAAATTAATTTATTTCTTTACCATTCAACTCTTGAAAATTCTAAACGCTTCCTTAAATTTTCGTTTTCTTTCGTATAAACACACAATCTCTGTAATTACTTTTTGAGCCTTTCTTCCCTTCCTCGTATACTAGCTGTCAGTCAGTCAATATATATTTCAGTCATCTCTCTTAATGTTTAGACATCTGGAGAATATTTTTCTTTCAATTTAAATATTTTTCTGCAATTCTATTTGTCAATTACATTTAGTGACATTATATGAACTCATTTACTCCAGTTCGGTTTACGTACCAATCTGCTGTTAGGTTGATAGTTACAGAGCTGAGTTATACAGTTACTACTTTACGACAAACGAAATTTTAAAAGCACATTAATAAAATAAACAACTATTTGATATCATCTTACTTAACAGAATACAGTATCCATCTTTACACACTCTTTATATACGAACAAACATAATATTACGAGTATAACTAATTTAAGGCTGGATTTCGCATCCACTACTTTTATTAAGATTTATTGACAGCATATTTTAAGCACTTCTCACTTTTCCAGTGCTGTTAACACACGATTCATTTAAAATGTACTAAACGCCAGCAATAATAAACTGATTATATAAAACTAGGAGAGGAGAAGAAGAGAAAGATTATAAATACCATTAAAAGTTTTTTAAAATTTAAGAATATCTATGCCCTTACAACATTTTTTACTCAGTCTGTAGGTTTGGTAGTGATATGACATCGCGGTTAATTTTTTCTAGTACGATCATACATAAAAACATGCAAAAACTATAGTGGAAAATTTTATGTTATCAGTCCACACTTTGGAAACTCTAAAATCCTCTTAAGGTCCAGGTTAGCATAACGAATGTTTCGATGTTATAATTTTGCCCGTGTGTGATATCGCTCATGATACTGTCAAAATTAATCCGATTGTCTGCAGTGTTATCTCTTTGTTTCCCACAATTGCTTAGAGATTTATTGAGTCCATAACTAATATTATGTTAGACAAAAGAGGGGTGGCGCTTTGAAGAAAATATCGTACTAGGAGATATATGTTTTTTAACACAGTGGTGATTGCATGTAGAGCTTGATTTACTGTTTAATAATTTCGAATTCTGTCCTCAGAATTTTTTATGGGTTTATATTTCAGAAAATCTAGTGTTCTTATGTGTGGCATTGATCGAGAGTAATTTCGTGGAAGTGAATTTTCTTTGACGATCCGCTGTCCTGCCAGAAATTTAAGGAAGATTCTCGCTCTTGTGGGACATGAATATTTAAGTGTTTGAAGGCACCTGCCTTTGCACCCTATCCCAAACCTTAGGACCCACATCCATAAAACACAGTGGTCTAAATTACATTTAAATATTATTATCCAACTTAGCAGAAGGCTGTGAAACGGTTCATGCCATTCAACTTTTTGACAATGTTCTTCAGTTCTTTTTCCTTGTTAAATGATAAATACTAAATTCCAACCCACTTTACCACACTGCAGTATCAAACGACAGTACTAATGTGGAAGGTTCTGATTACGTAAAATAATTCAGTCCTTTATTATGTCACATTCTAGGGTACAGGTACCTTACTGAACACTTAAACTAGTAGAAAATTAAAAGCTTTTATATAATATTAGTTTTAATTTTTCTAGACTTAGGGGTTTTTTTAAAAGTACAAAAGAAAGCCTTACATGGATATATCTCTCCACCATTCTGACTGTTTGTGACCATGCTAGTTCCTAGATCTTTGGGACAAATTTTTTCTTTTTAAATTTCATATGGGCTACCTCCAGTCAATGTTCTCGGACAGTACCAGTTATAACTAAAACCACATACGCAAATATTTACGCTTTTCTGCTTGCATGCTTAGTCTTAATTCATCTGTCTGCCCAGTTTCCATACTTCTGTCCATGACCCAATATTAACATCTAAACCTCTGGAGAAATCCCCTTAAAATACAGATATAGAGTACTAACCAAAACGTGAGGTATATTTCCGTTTCTTGACCTATTGACCTGTAATATTATTTAACTCTACACTAACATATGAGTGAGAGTTTTCATGGAGGTCTATAATACAAGTTATTTAACATGCTTAATGAATCGCCCGCACAGAACTCTGCTGGGAATCGTTTGTATTATACTCTGAATAATTCGACTTCCTTCGTAACAGTCAGAAACTCACCTATGTGGTCGGTTCCTTGTCATCATGTCATTGCAAGTCCACACTTTGTAGATGGAAATGATAACCTCCAGATGTGGACAGTAGCTGCGAACCTGCTGAATAGGCAGGCATCGACATATGACAAGGGATGGTTTTTCGGAATGGGAATCGAATCTGGGCCTAACAACTCCTTAGCCATTGTGATGAAATGTTACACAGACAATCAGCCTTCGAATAATAGCGGGCTGTTATGAACATGGTAACGATGCTCCTCGTTCTGTGAAAGAGGGTGTTTCTGTGGGATGTCGGGATAATTATTACCTTCAGAAATGGAACTCCGCTTCGTGGAGTTTGTTGGTCTTCAGATGGAAGACAGGAAGACGAAATAATCTAATGTGTTTGGAAAAAATATTTGTGCTCTATATTTTGGCTTGAGTGCGAACTTGATTTATGTCTGCAGGTTCCAAATAATTGTACTTCGTTAAATTTCTTGATCTGTTATGATTTTGTCCTATATTCTAAAGATATGTGTGTGAAGCTATACTGTCGGCATATATCTTTTTGGAATTTACACTTTTTTCCAACGCACTTTCTAGTTCAATTTAGAATTTATGGATTCACATAAGCGGCACCTATTGCTTAGCTCAAAACTTCAGCATCAGCGAAGAAGGCAGTTGATTTGTTCCATTCATTTATAATCCCGTCTTATCATCTTGGACTTTTCGAATATCATGCATAGAAAGGAGATGAAAAGAAGCTGAAATAAAATGCGACAATGTTTCAGACTACTCTGTGTAGGAAGTTAACTGGACGAATATTTATTTATGTAAAATTAAAAATTTTATTTAATAGTGCATAAAAACTTATTACCTTGTAGTATCGTAAGAATATATTTTTGAGTATACAAACATCTCATACTGTGCCAGTGGTGTTCCAGTTTCTCTCGAATATCTGGCGAAAGAGTAAGATGATGTAAATTATTTTAAAGTTGTCTGTAGTAAAAGCTAAGTTTGTACGTCAAGAGAGACGAGAGCTTTTTAACACGAATTTTGAAATAAAATAATTTTGCTCTCTGTATAATTCAAAGTTTTGTCGACGGTATTTTTTTAACTTATTCTCCTGGGTGACCGTGGTTTTGAAACAGTCAAACGATTCATATTGATATTACACCTGGAATAATTCCCAGTTACCTTAATTAACAGTGCAACGAAATTCCCCGGACTTCATTTATGTCGAGTAGAAATTATTGTAAACTTTAACAAATGCAATTAACATCAAAGTGAGATGGCATGATAAAATCAATAGCTGTTAGCTACGCCCAGAAAACGTCAGGGTTTCGGGGCATTTTATGACACGTTATGGATTCGCGTCGCGTGTTTCAAGCAGAGCAGTGATTGAAGTGGAAAAAAGTGCCTTCATAACTAGCGCAGATAAAGTGACAAGAGTTACGGCTGCTGGCTCTGGATTGTTAAATATTGTATTGATATTACGAAGGGAAAAAAGGTATTCACCTGGAAGTAAGGTCGATTTATTTCGAAGCTAATTATGTGAAGTTCAGGTATACAATTTCTGAAGTATACGTTACTTGCAAACCTGACAGCCGTAATGATACAACACAGCAGTGACTTCTATAAACCATCGTTTTTCAGTTGCAAAACATAAAGCACTTTGTGACATTCACGTACGTTTAATTTTGGTTGCTTGTTCTATTTGTGTAATCGAGATAAAATTTTGTAAATGTTCTAAAGTAATTTCCTAATTTGCAGATTTGGCAGAACCTTGTGAAAAGTTTCTTCTTCCAAAACGCGTTTGAATTCTGAAGTTTGTGGGCCCATGTTTCTGAGACTATTTGTATACTATAATTAATTAGGAGCAGGTAACATGGAAACAGTGCAGAAATTAATTGTGAAGTATATTTCGTCAAGTAATATTGAACTGAGCCTTTTGTATACAAACACGTGCCGCGGTGATTAATTCTCAAACTGTATTATGAAACGTGTACGTATAGAATTAGAGGAATGGCAATGCACCTAAATACCGTCACTATTAACATTTTTGATGTATTACTACTACAGTCATAAACACAATAACGCCATCGGTTTAAATTACCCAGTATTCTTACCTGCTGACTCTTAACCATTCCCGTTTCTCAGTGCCGTCAATAAATGGCGATATTCCATTCCTTTCGTAATATATTTACACCTTACCATAATATTTGGAGAATTATAGCTTCTCTAATTAGTAGAGAAGGGATGACAAAAGAGAATTCAAATTGGATTTGAGCAGCCAACCAGAGTGTTCATTAGTCAAAATAAAGCGATTCGTTATGAAACATTAAAATGGTGAAATGAAAATGGCTTGCGTTGTTTATGGGAGAGTGTGTGGCGGGTGTGCAACATCATTCGGCCTATTGCGGAACCAGGGTCAGACGTGTCATTCTAGACGTCTCAGCCTTTGCCGAATTTTCAGTTATTGATGACTCTGAGATTCTCTTCCCTCAGTATGTAATAATAAAGGTACGGTAGATTAAGAGACGGGGATTCATTTTCTGGACTTCACTTTGGGTGAAAATTGTGCCATAAATCTCTTCTTATATTTTCATCGCCCTAGAGAAATTTTGCTCTACTAAGAAAGTCGTTCCAGTCAGTTCAGTCGGTCAGTTTATTTCTAACAATTCAGTCTCATTCTGTCAGCCATTTTCTCTAATCTGCCAGTCTCTTGTTCTTATTCGCATGAATAGAGAAATTAGTTACACTGTTTACTGCTCTACATTATTATTTCAACATTCATGCTGTGAGGGTACATTGGGCCCTGAAGCGCGTTAGACATAAATATTTTTTTACGTATATTAAGCGGACTGTCCGTCTCATCTGGGGGTGCTCAAAATTCCCTCCTTCGGGGCGAATCTAATTTCGGAACTATGTCGAAATTTTCTGCACATATAACAGGACTGAATATTTTCTTTAGAGACCAATAGAAGAATTTGTTGTACCGTACTGAAATAGGGAAACATAATTGAGTGTGGCGTTAGATTGTACACACATAACCAGGACTGGCGTGTCTTTGTATTTCCATTTTTGTTCTTTACATTACTTGATTTATTCATAATTTAAAGAGTACCGAGTGTATGATAAATTACTTCAGTCAAACAATGAACTTCCTATTGAACCAAAAAGAAGTGTTCTTGAATAGCGAGAACTCGCACCTGTGTTTGGTTTGAATATCGACAGTTTTATATAGCAGAGCTGCCCCTTTTGAATTGCCGTTGAGAGCGGCCTGTTACTATACAACTGGTTGGAAGTTTTATGCGGCTAGACCAGGAACTGTGTGTCAGAAACATTTTCAAGTGCTAAGTGGTTGAGTAATACATTACGTTTTGTGGAATCGACAGTGAAACTTGTGAGCAGCGATTGGTTCGATATATCTTTCTGACAGCTCACCTACTTTCATTTCTTCCACGGTATATCGTGGTTGATTATTTGGAAGTTCTGTTTCCTATTCGTAATTTTCCTATTGTTGTTCTCGAAATGATCGTCTGTTATATCATTGAGATTATCTGTCTTTTGTTTCCTGAGAACCTGAAAGCAAGTACTGGAAATGTGCCTTGAAGGTGACCAAAACAACTTATACACTTTAGTCTTTAATCATTCTTAATCATCATACTATTCACTGATACGTTTTATATGCACAAGGTTCAAAGTTTACGTACATGGGAAGTGTCGCATCTCTCCGGATAATTTCTCTTTAGAACCATTTAATTGTTCTAGATATATTTAGTGTGAAAAGGGTTCAGTTTGAAGGCTATTTTTTTCTACGGTTCTTATTTGTATGCAGTTTTAAAACACTAGCTTATACAGAATATATTAATGAATTCAAACTGTTTTCGCTGGTGTGCTAATAAGCGAAATTTCAGAATTTCAATATACCACCAATAATTGGTTGTAATTAATGAAAAAGCTGATATTGGAAATTCTGGCTGACAGTGCGGATGATTTACATAATGTTGCTAGCAACACTGAGTACTGGCAAATAGACACAAGTCAGCTGCCCTTTACTTATTTTTTAAAGTTTTTGTTATCTTATTTTTTTATATTCAGGCCGTGTACCAGTAGTGGCACGCGTACTGCAGTTTGAGAAAACACGAAATACATAAAACAGGCTATCAATTGGAAATTCATTAAAATAAATTTCTATGACAGTGTAAACATTTTTGTCGAAATTTTAACTTCTTAAGAGCGATTTTAATTTGTTGATTATTTAGTGGAATGCTTAATTAAATAATGCCTCCAATGTAGTATTTTACTTCTGCTCTACAGTCCTTGATAAATAATATAATTTGTTTGTATACACTTTAATTTTATAATCTCACGTTGTCTACAGTTCTTTGTATGCATTGTCGACGTGGTACCTCTGCTGTTTATTATGTTTATATCAGATTTATGCCTCCAGTTAACGAACCTGAAGGGCTTATAATGGATGAATAATCACCTAGAACGCCTCTGGGATCTTCGTGTACTTCGAGCTTGAATTCAACTCCTCCGTGTTCCATTCTTCCCGAAGGTATTTACTTCAGCAAGCAGTTGTACAGTAATCATATGTCCACACTGTGTGAATATTTTATACGGCATCTTGCTTTGCAACAGCGGCACTAATCCGGAGCAAGAGCAAGAAGGGTAGCCTAATGAACGGCGCTGATGTTGACGTCTATCTACGTGTGTGGAATATTATATTATAAATTAGTGGTTTACACATAGAGCATTTTCTGTTGCCAGAATGCTCGCCGTAGAGTGAACGACACCGTAGCTGCGTGGCGACCGATGATTCCGCCCGTTCTGCAGTGCCGTGTCCGGCGATAAGAATATTCTGTCTTTGTATTAATTAATATAGTTGTAATTCTTGAAAAAGTCATTTTAACACTTTTAGTCTGTGTTAGGCGAGGTTTGGTTTACGTGCTCCGTTAGACGGACGATAAAGCAATAACACGATGTATGAGCCTGGCAGGCCTCTAACTGACTAGACTGAGTAATTCTTATTTCAAGAATTTCAAAACTGCTATTTTACTGTACATAGATTGACGGTGTTTTACACAAGGGTACTGGAAGATTACTTGGACCGAAGAGGGAGAAAGGAACGGGAATTTGGAGCAACTTGGACGGCTATGAGTTTCTTATAATTCTATAAGGCTGTTATGCTGTTAAATAACATTTCTGATCTTTTATATATGAACTTTACCCATCGTTGGTATTTAATAATAATAATAATAATAATAATAATAATAGAGTAAGTTTCGGAAATTGCATTGTTCCCCGTTTTCAAACTAAGGGTACTGTCAAGACTTGCTCTTTAAAGGTCGAGAATCTATAGACGATAGATAAATTCTATATAAAGTGAATGGTTCGAAGGAAGTGTTTAATAATATGAGCCTTTTATCAGGGTTTTTTTTGGATCATTGAATTAATGAGGATTGACAAGAGAAGACAAGTAACTCCTATATGATAGATAAGAAATACCTGCAAAACTTTGGGTACTCGAAGGAAATAGAAAACTTGAAAGACCTATGAGTAGTTGAAGTAATTTTTAAATGGACTCACAAGCATTATAACTTGAAGACGGATGAATTATTTGGCTGCTAAGAGTAGAGTCCAGTGGAGAGCTTTTGTGAACACGATAATGAATTCCAAAAAATGAGGAGGGGTTATATCCTGACTAGATTAAAATTGGAAGAAGGGTACTGCGATGCAGACGAGGACAAGCTGACACACAGTGTGTTAACAAAATTTGAAAGTATATGCTCCCCGGTAGCTACTTCGAACCCGTTTTCGTTATAAACCGAAAATGAACGCATTGTGTGAATCATATTGGGCGAAGTGCCTTGTAACTGGTGTCCAAACAGATGCAGTGCAGGCACATCCAGCAGAGGGCTATTGGACCCACTGATTTCGCTGCTTGCCTTTTCCAACCTGAAGCATTATTACTGTACTAATCCACTTGGCTTTGTCGGCAATTCAACGAGGAGCTTTATAATGTCACTTGTTGGGCTGAGGTGTGAGTGTTGCAGACAGTGTGCAGTGCTGCTGTGGTGAGCGTGCGGCCACTTCACATAGCATACAATTTTAATCATCCATTACATACCTCGTAGCGGGCGGAATGAGTGATGCTGACACCAGTAAACAGGTCCCATAGATGTTAAGAATGAAGAATGTCCAAGACTTTTACCCTCCTACCAATTGTTTCTTTCCCCCCAGGGCTCTTCCAGGAATTTATTAAACATCTCAAAGCTTTTGACGTTAGCAGACACAATCATGTGATTATCATTATTAAAATTTGTGTGACCAGAATGTCTAGTTGACCGGGGGGAACACAGGACATTACGCCGAAGGAGGGAGACTAATATATATATAGAGAGAGATGTAAACGTAGTCAATTTAGTGGTTTCCTTCTGTGACCCCATTGTAGTGACGAGAAATATTGTGATTAAGACACAGTCCCACTGTGAATGTTATTATGCGTTGGCAGCTTCTGGTTGGATTTCACTTAGAACAGTATAAGCAATTTAACTTTCATCTGAATGCTTTCATCGTGAGATTTTAATGAGAGACCTTTCTAAATCTGTTCAAAAGCATTCGTGCCTATAAAACCATTTTCTGTAAAATTTATTTTAAATTTATACTCCCTGTAGGACGAGATAATCGAAGTCACGTCTGCCCTCAACATTCACACAGACCCGTACGAATTTCTGTACCGTGCTTTTTTTACATAACTCGTGATTTCTTGTCCTTTAATTAGAATACCCTAACAATATTACAAAAATGTAAAAACTACTGAAACACTGCGTAAAGAGAAAAAACCAACTTGATGCCACTTATTTTATATTCATTCATTACTCAACATGTTTCGGCCGTTAATACGACCATCTTCAGGAGTCTGCGACTAACTGGTTTTTATTTCATGGG
>Ga0123357_10009439_pt1 | contig 12322 bp, 10 predicted proteins | sample TergutEmb28metaG_FD_89873 | JGI IMG/M metagenome (GOLD analysis project Ga0123357, IMG submission 89873) | Embiratermes neotenicus P4 segment gut microbial communities from Petit-Saut dam, French Guiana - Emb289 P4 | ecosystem: Host-associated > Arthropoda: Insects > Digestive system > Gut ... | reverse complement strand
TCCCTTTTTAAAAACACTTTTTTATAAGGGAGGTTGAAGTTATTTTTAAGAAATTTAGAAGTGGTGGCCCCCCCCCCCCCCCAAAAAAAAAAGGTGCAAAAGAATGTTGTTGGTAAATTGAAACTCTATAGCACTGATGAAGTACCATTCGGGTTTCATAATAATGAGATATTCTGTGTGGTGCATCACATAGATGGTAAAGAAATTTCACTTAACATGGTATCACATCTGTATACCATTGAAAGAACATGAGAACTGTAAGGATGTATTTATAGTAATTATATTTTTACAAGTGTATTATTGATGTTAATTGTGACATCATTTGGCAGTTTCAGCATCTTGAATTGAGACAGTTGTACTGTGTATCTTTTTTAACACCTTTCTCCCATTTAAACCTGGTCCTCCCTACTGGTCAATTGCCAGTGAACTGAGCTTTCAGGGCTGTTTTGGGGTTTCCAGTCAAAGGGAGTCTTTGTACATGTCCAGCCCATTGTAGTCTTTTGAATTTAAGTCTGCATGCCTCACTTTCCATGAAATTCACCCACCACATGTGTTTGTGGTTGTTATTCTTTGCAATCCACTGCTTGTGTTGCAGTTTTTATTTTTTCCTTGTTCCCTTCCCTTCTCCAGTAGCACCAGTTATGGGCAGAAGAGAAAGTTTTTAAACCCCCTCTATCCCCAATGGCTGTAGCATGCTGTATGTGATGGTGCCTAATCTACCAGCCTAAAAGAACACCAGTTTCTCACTCAGTATGAAGAGGGCACATAAATTAGGTTCCTATAACACCTTGGCAGCATGCAGTCTGTGACCATGATGCGTTGGCTGAAAGTGCTGTCCCAAAACACTTTATAATGAAGGGTCAGAGAAAATGTCACAAAGCTGTGTACTTCTACAAGACACAGATTTCACAGTGCATTGTTAAACTGCCACAGCAGTTGACTTTTCATTATAAATCATAGTCATAAAAACAGTCTTGCACTGTAGTATAGCTTTTGAACATAAAATAATTGCTGTGATTTGTCATAGGTAATGTGGGTGTTAGTGAATTGCTAACAAGCTTGATACAAGCTGTTGATGTATTTACTGAGCAGCAACGGATGGAAATACGTGAAGAAGATGAACGAGCAGCCCGAGAACTTGTGAAAAGAGAGCAGGATGCAGCTTATCAAGAATCATTAGAAGCAGATAGGTAATATCATACTTTTCATTGTTAATTGTAATTTAAAATATTCTAAAGAAAGTATTTAACCCTTTAAGTGTTGAGTGTCATGTGCAGCAGACCAGAATTTAAATAGGGGCCGCCAAATAAAGGCCATGATAGGCCATCAGCTATGCCTGTCATTTGGCGTTTAGAGCATCACGCTGCATGACATGCATACCTGGCATTAGCCACCAAGTGTTAAATGTGAAACACAAGGTATTGAAGCATTTTGGTATGAACTTACAGAGCCAAAGAGGAGGCAAAGCGACATCAAGAATTGATGGAAAATAGAGAAAAAGAACGGAAGGAAATCCAACGTCAAGAAGTAGAATCGATAAAAGAGGTATATGTTAGTTGTGCCCTTTTTGCATACTCCAGTTTCAGAACACTTGCATATGGGGTTGTTATGTAGGTTTCTACAGTAAAAACACTCTGTGTTTCACTGTATTTGGTATTCACAAACAAAAACAAAACTAATTTATATCACATAAGTTATCTGTCTGTTACACAGTACTGTCTACTCATAAACAAGAACAAAATAAGTCTCTTAATGCAGCTGCTAATGTGGACTCTTCTGAAGACATGTTGGTTTGTGTGACTAAGTGCACAGAACTGCTGTGTAAGCAAATATCCTGTGATCAGGTTACTGAGGATGATACACACCCATACGAGGTCTGACAGTAAATTAATGAGACAAATTTTTTTCTTGCTGTACTGGCAATACTGCAGCCTGCCAACACAGACAGCTGTTTACCTTGATCCTTCCTCTATCCCGACTTGCAATGGCATGCCTTTGCAATGACTCATTGTGGAGTAGATGCCTGACGTGTCAAGATGTGTTTGCGAACCTCATCAAGAAAATGGAAGCACGGAATATCGCTCAGCGGTATGCCATCTTTTTTTGTGTTAAACTCGGTGACGGTGCTACCACAACACATGGAAAACTTCAGCAGGCCTTTGGAGATGATGCAGTGTCAAGAGCACAAGCTTCTCGCTAGCACAAAATGTTTTCTGAAGGCAGAACCATCGTTGAAGATGAGCAGCGCAAAAGACGACCATCAACAACACAGACAAGTGACAAGATGGTGCCCAGAAATCTGACAAAGCAACAGCGGGATGTGCAGGTGAGCGTTTGTGCTGAACTGCTGGAACAAGTGGAACCCGACTCAGAGTTAATGGAGCGAGTTATCACTGGTGATGAGAGTAGGTTTTTCCAATATGATCCAGAGACCAAACGCCAAAGTTTGGAATGGCGTTCAAAGGGATCACCAAGGCAAAAGAAACCATGCATGTCCAAGTCAAAAGTGAAATGCATGCTTATGTGCTTCTTTGATTCTATGGGTATTGTTCACAAAGAGTGGGTTCCCGCTGGACAGACAGTCAATCAATATTACTACAAAGACATTCTTGAAAGACTCAGAAAGAGAGTCATACAGGTTCGTCCAAACATTGCCACAAACTGGATCCTTCACCATGACAATGCGCCAGCCCATGCAGCATTCTCTGTAGTGCAGTTTTTGACATCCAAAGGTATTACAGTGATGCTGCAGCCTCCTTACTCACCTGATCTCGTGCCCTGCGACTTCTTCTTATTTAAAAAAGCAAAATCGGCAATGAAAGGACACCATTTTGAATCAACAGAAGACATCCAGAGGTCTGTAACGCAGGCCTTAAACAACATTCCTCAAGCTGCGTTCCAGGAATGCTACAAACAGTAGCAGCACCGCTGGAAAACGTGTGTGCAGGCACAAGGGATGTACTTTGAAGGTGACCGTATTTTAGTTGATGAATAAATAAAATAAAACTCTTTTTTGGAACCAGTCTCATTACTTTACTGTCAGACCTCGTATAATATGGCCATTGGTGTGGTTTTCACTTTCAAATATATGCTTCCTAATGATTTGATACCAAAGTGTGTGGCACAATGTGTCTGTCAGTAAAAATAACAGATTTCAAATTTAGAAAATAAGTTTATATTCAGCTAAAATAAAAATAAAGTAGTCCCTGGACAGGACTTGAGGGTTCCAGAAGGTTGAGGCTCCCAGAAATTCTAGACAGTTGTCACATGAAGGTGGAAAGGTTGGCAGCCCTACTCACTGGCTGCCTTTACTCCCCCAGGAGGTAGTCCTGGTTCTCATTTCTGTTAGAGCCTGAGTTGACCCCAAGGCCATAGTGTGGCTGGAATGATTATGTCGATGAAAAATTCCAATGACACTACTGGGAACTGAACCTGCAACCTTCTGACATGTAGAGATGGATGGTATCTTCTTATAAGCCATAACTGCTTCTTTTCACATCTGCCCAAACTCATTGTTCATAATTGTCCTCGCTTTCAGAGCTGTACAGTGTGATTTAAGACTTAATGCCTTAACTTTAGGGTTATATTCCTGAGGTCACTTCAAGCCATAAATACCCCATTGCTCAAGGGTTACGAATTTATCATTACCAGAATGCTTAAAAAATAACCAAAAGGTTTTATTGCTGAATTTACAATTAATATTCAGAAGGACTACTCCCATCCACGACACATTCTTGCACATCTGTTAATCTGGTGTGTAGCTCAAGTCACTTCATTACGATTATGTCACATGCGTTACAGCATCCAAAATGCAATGTAGCACTATTGCTGGAGTTGCTGCATTTTGCTGGTACACCAGGTCGTCTGTGTGCCCCAGCACATTAGAATCCAGGTGGTGGAAATGTGAGTGGTCAGTATTGTGGATGGCCTAAATTGATTATTCCATCAGTTTGAAGACTGTAAGCCTTGTACTGGCACTTGCAATGTGATAAAGTTCCTCACCATTTTTACCACACAGTAAGAATGTTTACTCTTACTGCTTCCTTTATAAATCTGTAACCCTTGAATATGAGACATATGTTTATAGGACCTTTCCCACTGTATAACCAGGCCAGTCATAATCATACATGTCAAGATTCATGAACTAAACATGTGCCCAAACTCTACTGGATGCACATTTAGAATTTCACTTGCCCCGATTAAGCTTCTCAGCACAGTTTGTGTCGTTTATAACTATAGATTACTAAACTCTTTTTAAAAGAGTATATAGCACTGTGGCACTGTTGTGTTTCAGGCACATAGACTGGAAGTTAAATCTCAGTTGCCAGAGGAACCACAAGAGGATGCTGGTAATGGCATCACCAAAATTCGTTTCAGGCTTCCAAAGGGGGAGTGTTTGGATCGACGGTTTCAAGCTACAGCACCTCTTAAAGTATGCATATTCATGAGTTATGTGAATTTTAGTTCTTTTGGCATTGTACTTTAATTATAATGTCCTTGTCCATGTATGTTTTAGGTATTACTCGACTTCCTTGTGGTGCAGGGTTATCCACCAGATGAGTATAAGGTTATTTGTAGCTGGCCTAGAAGAGATGTAAGTAGTTTATTTCTTTCATTGTTCAGCAAGTTTTCAGTTATAGGACTGACGGTACTTAAGATCATTTGATGATAAATGAGCATGTTTGTGTAAGGTTGTATCCCTCAGTTATTTTTCTAGTCCAGTTGGGAATTGCCATGCCACATATACATACATCCCACCATATTTTATGACTCATTTCACCCATTTCTACACTGTTTTTAACACGGTATAGAGTAGGTGGTTGTAGTGGTAATACTCTAGACTTGTGTTTGTGAGGTACCTGGGTCGAATCTTGGGTGGGAGACTGTAAATCCTGACAGGTTTTTTTTTGTGTGGTTTTTGTCAGTTTCTCCAAGAAGATTCTGGTATAGTACATTTGATTTGGCCATGGCTACTTCTTTTAAAATCCTGTCCATTTTATCAGTCGTGCACATAAATTGTATTGCATCCCCAGCAGCACTTTGGATATGTTGTATGACTGCCTCTTAAGACCCTCGGACAAAAGGAAAGTAAGTCATGCTAAAAAACATGTTTTCCTTTTCTAGAAGACTGGTAACATGACAGTCATAATACTTTTCCTAATAATAACTTGTACATATTGTGGAAACAGAGTTATGTACTAGTGCAGACATGCAATTTAGGAGGTCCTGCAGTCAAAAAGTCAGATTTGAAATATTTTCTTGCAAAGTCAGTGATTATAATTGAACAATGCACCTGAAAAAAGTTCGAGGTAGATGGGTATATTGTGCAAAAAGGGACAGTAAATGAGTAAATACAATATATATAAATTTCTATGCTCTTTTTATCCTTTCCCAAAGAATAATGTTGCTCCCATCTCAACAAACTGATTCTGTTGGTAGAGTCTACAGGGGGGGCATTATGGAAAGGTGCCTCTTAAGGTGAATTTTAGCTGAATCATATTTTGTTTTAATATTTCAAAGTATGTCAGCATCATCTTTCTCAAGGTTATAATTACATATGAAGTTGGACTGTGGCTCAAACGAACACTTTTTCCACCTGAGTAAAACATGACATACCCCTTCCATTTTGTGACCTGTAATTTATCACCAACAGTCAGCAGTACACAACTTACTCTGTATGTTATTCTGGTAGCCTATTTAGTAAGGTGATTGGGCACAAAGAGAACCTTTAATTTGGATATAAACAGTTTGATATTTCTTGCTGATATGAAAATATTTTCATGTTATCATGCAGAATAACATTTTAATTACATTTAACCTCACACAATTCCCATTGTCACCAGCCTTTGAAATCAGCATTTGTCCTTTCATTAGAGAGTCTATCAGTGGAATAATCTCTACATTATAGCAAATCATGTTGAGTTAGTGGCAAGTTTGCTGAAGCAGTAATGCTTGTGTATTTTATTCATGAGGTGCCCACCTCATATCCATACTGATGCACTGATTATTGTTATCTCCCCTTCCAGGCAGATGCCAGGGTAGTGTCTCAAATTAGGCCATGACTGCTTCTACTCCCTTTCAAATTGAATAAGCACTGTTCATCCTAGCATTAAGTGCTTTATAGTTGGAGCTCTAAACAGCATCTTTAAATGAATCCTAAATAAGCAAAACAAATACATGAAAGTTAGTTCAAGAGTTATGAGGATGGTAGGGCATGTATAAGAATGTGTAAGTGACTTTACATGTTGCAATTTCAAAATCAGATAGACTGAAGTGGGGATGGGAGGATAGAATTGAGGTAGGTCGTAGAGATGGGCTGTGAGAAGGACCGGATGGAATTGTTTTTTAGATAATGTCCGTTCATGGGATTAGATGGTTTTGATTGAACATATGGGTTCTGCTGTGACAGTTTTAGTTAATGTTACCTGTAATTCTTTGCATGAAAGAGTGTGTGTGTGAGAGAGAGAGAGAGAGACAGCTAAAGAGTGGGTTGGTGAGTGTGCATGTGCACACTTGTACTCGCATGTGTGTACACACTTGCATGCACACGTGTGTAAGAGAAAGAGGAACAGAAAGAAATGTGCATGTGTGTTCATTGCCTTTTGGCCTCATCATTAGTGTGAATTTGCAACATATACAGTGTCTGCATTTTAGTTTATTTTACTAAGGTTCTTGATATTTTTTTGTGTTCTGCCATCCTTCACTTGTTAAATATACTGTAAAGTGAACAGTGTTATCCTATTTCATCATTTTCTTACAGTGATTTACATTGAGCATCTCTGATGTTTCAGCTTACTTCGCTTGATTCTAAATTAACTCTACAAGAACTTAAGTTATGCCCACAAGAAACTGTGATTTTAGAAGAACGGTAAACTGACTTGTTTTTCCCCCTCCTTGCATTTATTGACTGAACTGATTCTTCAGTACAGTGCTTGGCACAGTTAAGCTCTTGAACGAAAGCTGATGCCAGGGTGTTTGGAGGGGTGCTGGGAATGAAGTGTGCAACCACCATGCAAGTGTTGTTTATATGTAAATACAATAAAACTCTGTGGGGAAGCATCTTCATTCAGTGCATCTGATATTTTAGTCTGGCTGTGGACACTTAATACATAATAATGTGAGAGCATGATTGCACATTGTACCCTGTGTGTGTGTAAATTTGTTTTTCTCCTTTTGTATATTGCGGTATGTTCAGTTCGTGCTGAATTTAAAATTAGTATCTGTATATAATAAAAATCTGAATAAACATTTTCACTATTAATATCATTCGCTCATTCATTATTCTTATCTAGCAATGAAAGTTTAACTTTAGCAGGATTTAATGTGGGAGTTGTGAAGGTACCATGTGATAGTGCGAAGACAATCTGCACCCAATATAGTGAAACTTTGATTTTCTGCTCTCTGAATTTACATTTTCCCTGAATTTACGCTATTAGTTTATAGTCTATACTGAGAGGCCATAAGATCAGTGTTAAAATTTCCCTGAATTTACGTGTCCTCACTTTTGTGTTTTCCGTGATTGTATATTCGAATTTGTAGTCTTGCTAGCAGAAACTTCATCAATTTTATGCACATTTCCATTCATGAAGCTTTCGACTAACAATTATTATAATTGGTCCAGCAAAATTTGCCAATAAAACGTGTGCTGCTTCCATTGCGAGAATGAATTCAGCCAGTAAACAAGCATTGGAAGTAAGCAAGCCAAGCCATACCATTTTTGTTTGAACTCTGTGGAATTTTTTAGTGTTGAACGATTGTCGCGAGTGAAGCTGAAAACTTTGCATTTATTGTAAAAATATCCTCAAATGAGAAGAAAGTGAAGAAACAACATAAAGTGTTTTCTATAGATGGAAAAATGCACATAGAAGCCGAAGTTGATGCTCATGTGGGAACTCAAGTGGATCTAGCAGCCGTGCTTGGTTTGTCGGTATTGACATTAAACACGATAATGAGTAAATGGTTAGAAATAGATAAAAGTTACTCGTGTTGTGGGTCATTGTTTCTAAAAAAACGAAAATCTCTGAAGCGTACGCCATTGAAAGAACCTGAAACCATCCTTTTGGTGTGGTTCAAGCAAGCCCAAACCACCAAAGCATCCATCGATTGAACACACCTGAAGGAAAAGGCTCTACATGTAGCGGCTTATCTAGGTATCGACAGTTTTCAGGCTTCAAACAGCTGGATCGACCGTTTCAAAAAAGACACAACCTAGTATACAAGACTATATTGAGAGAAAGTGTCATTGTAAATCCTGAAACATTGATGGACTGGAACAGTAAAGAACTGCCCAAAATGATGACGGATACCAGCCGAAGGAAATAATTAATATTGACAAAACTGGACTGTTCCATAACCTCCAGCCCAGTATGACATTGACATACAAAAGTAATTCTTGCCATGGTGGAACAAAATTGAAGCAGAGGGTCACTGTTCTGCTAGGTTGCAATGCTGATGGCACACAGAAATTACCTCCACTAGTGATTGGCAAGTACAACAAACCCCACTGCTTCAAAAATGTAAAAAACTCCCCACCAAATGCACAGCAAATTCGAATTCATGAATGACTTCAGCCACTTGTGAGAAGTTTCTTGTGCAACTGCATCGCCAGATAGGGGCAAAAAACAGAAAAATCTTGCTGTTCATTGACCAGTGTGCTGCACACCCATGAGATACCACTGCTGTGAAAAATATTAAAGTTATATTTTTCCCCCAGAATTGCACAAGCCATTTGCAACCATTGGATATGGGTATCATCCTTGCTTTCAAATGCCAGTACAGAAAGGAACGGAAGGCCATAGTATGATCTACAGAAAATTATGTGGAGATGCAGGATCACCTGACATGTGAGGATGAAAAAAACAATTAAGAAGCAGTGGAAGAAACACTTATTGAGAACAAAGTAAGTTTTTTAATGTCCTTCAAGGACTAGAGGTGGGAAGAAAATGCATGCAGCAGTTTGATGTGGAGGACATGTACTAGTGACGTACTTGAAGCTCGCAAACAAATTCTACACATTGAAACATCAAGAAAAATGTAACAATTTACAGTATTGGACTGGTTAAAAAAATTAATTTAATTCTGTTTTGATTTTGCAAATGTTGCTATTTCATGAACCTTATTTTAAAAATTAATGAAAAGTGAGTTTTACTGTTGACAGTTTGCAAAAAATTAAGCATTATTATACTGTGTCAATTTGATTTTAATAATTAATAAGATGAAGGCAATGAGAAGTACCAATCTAAAGTTTTTCTTTGTTTTCCCTGATTTTACAATTTTTCAGTAAGATCTACATGATGATGTACATAGGGGTTTCACTGTAATTTGTTTTGCCATATTCCTAGCATGAAAGTTTTCTCTGCTCAGAGCATCAGTTACAGCAGTACTATTGTATTCACTCAACAGAATAGTCATTACTTTGTGATATTAAAAATATAGCAAAGTCTGCTTCTATAAAACTTAAGCTCTAATAAATTTTATGTAGAAATATTTTTAATGATAATGAATTTAATACAAAAAAAATACAAAGGTAAGGAAAGTACAACCATTCACAACAATGTTCATATATTAAGTTGAAGTTTATTGAGCTACATGTTTTGGGTCACCTTCATTAGGCAGTAAGATACACAAAGGGAAAATTACACATGTTACAGACAGACTACGTGCTTGCTGTTCAGTGTGCATTATTATGCTTTTTAGTACTTATAATTAACTCCTAATAAATTATATAAAATATTCTTAATTACAATTAATTAGTTAATGGAAAAATATTTTTCTTTGTGACACAGAAGGGGTGAATTTATAACAATTAAGGGATGGTACAGAAAATAAAAGTTAGAAATTAACATTCTGCAGTTGGCAAGCAAGAATTTTTAGTGTTTTACTTTTCAATTATCTGAAAAAAATGTGTTCCCTTGTTTCAAATATGGGTGGTGTTTTCACAGAGACTGCATGATAGAATTATATTTATCTTGACACAACTTGGTATTAACAAATTATTTAATACAAAAAATTTTCTCAGAACAACAGGAAGGGCCCTTGACATCCTCCTGTGCTGTATGGAGTATTATTTTCTATTTATATTGTGTTGGTCATGCTGTATCTCTCAGATACATGCATCTTTGATTGTGCATTTCTTTGAATGAGAAAAGTGCACTGATGTACTTCTGAGTAGCTGCCTATGTTGCCTCTTGGATGCCTGTAGAGTGGGTTTCATGTTCCTAATCATATTCATTTGGCTGTATTTGGCAGTTTGTATCTGAGCGATACAGTGCGACCATCGGTGTTACTAGTGGGGTGTTTCTGGCGGCCATTATGGGTCGGTCTGTACACGATCACCCTTTGTGACTTGTTGTCCCGACACGCTCAGCCTGGTAGGTGATCCTCTTTCAGGTAACGGGTGTGGTTCACCGAATCACATTTAGTTTTAGTTATTTTCTTTTCACTTATGTTTTATTTATTCATTTTATTCTTGATATAATAAATGGAGTGCTATATCCAGTAGAAGAACTAGATCATTTTCTAGGAAACTGACACAGTCACTTCTCTGTACTCCCACTTACACCACACTTGTACGCGACTCACACAGGATTGCTAGTGTCCGTTACCAGCTCCCAACCGTTTCTTCGTTTAAATCTCTCTCCTGTACACTCCTCCTACCTATCACCAATGGTTCTGAATATACGTTAACAGATTAAACCCAAATGTATGGCCATGGACCGTCCATAACTGATGCCAGCAAACCTAAGAAACAAACATACCAAAAATGTTCGACTACAGCTCATACCCAAGTAATGCAGAGGATACCTAGCATATTCGTGCAGTGATACTGTCTGATGATGACAGCATTGATGACAAGACAAAATGTGATGGCAATTATGTGGTACCATGAGAAGGTGACTCGGAGAGTGCCGAAGACGCTACATGGATGGTGATTACTCCAATGATAACTGTTTTCATTGGAAAGGACAAGACAAAGTGGAGTAAGGTAAAAAGTTCTACACATATTCAATGCAAATGGCAAAATATTCTGACAAAATTACCCAGGGTTATTGGCAAAGGAAGGAAAGCCACTACACTCTTCAAAGCATGACACTGTCTCATTACAGATTAAATTTTAGATAACATGGTTCAGCACACAAATCAGTATATTCTTATTAACCAACCAAACGACAGCTGCAAGTGATATATTCATTGGTCTTCTCTGCTTGGCTGGAGTGCTTTGAAATAACCAGCAGAGTCTGGAAGAATTGTGGGGTGCTGACCGAGATTGCATCAAACATTCTCATTCAGCGATGTTTAAAAAATTAATATGAAACAAAGGTTCCATATATGAGAGATGTGATTTATCAGGTAAAATATGGCATGAATTGACAAACAGGTGTGTCATTAATATCTCAAATGAAAAAAGAATTAAAAATATATTAATTTTAAGAGATCTGAGGTGGTATAGCTGGGACACGACATACAATAGTGCCTCCATGATATTTCTTTCAAGTGGCAGGGTGCTACACAGGCACTTCCAACAGGAGAAGGTGCAGAATCCCATAACCGTAGGTGCCCATAACAGGATTCATACTGATGTATGTTTGGGGAGAAATTCCAAGGGCAGGTGTTTGGTAGGAAGGTGTGTATGCATGATTGTGGTGGGGGAAACCTGATAGAAAGGGACCACTTAGAAGACACAGATTTTGAGGGGAAGATAATATTCTAATGTACCTTGAAGAAATACACTGGGAGTGTGTGGATTGGATTGACATGTGGAAAGTCTTGCGAACATACTAATGAACCCACAGGTTCAATAAAGTGCAGAGAATTTGACTACCAGAGGAACTGTGGGCTGCTGAAGTACTTTATTAATGGGGATCGTCATGTTCGCTGAAAAACTAACGAATGACGCGGACCAAACACTGGCAAGGAGCAAAGATAGCAGGAAGGTGATCCGAAAAGCTTCGGTACCTGAGGAATTTTTAGGCGCGTTCTAAAAATTGCGAAAAGCAATAATTAGCTTGTAATTGTAATTTATTTGCCTTCTATAAATCGAGATTAGAATACAATCCTGTGGATATAGACATTGTCACATACATACTAACATAATATATATAGTGTTGGAAGAATCTTAGCTATAAATAAAGTACAATAATAAAACACCTAAAACCAATTGTCAATTCAGTTTTCAATGGAATATCTCTGATAATTAAAATATTCTTTACTATTATAAAAGGAATTCATGAGTAAAAACCTCTTTAAAGCATTCCGAAACAGTACTGTCTCATTAGCTAAGTCTTTGATATTGTGAGGAAGGTTGTTAAAAATTTTAATTGCT
>Ga0123357_10009438_pt1 | contig 12322 bp, 9 predicted proteins | sample TergutEmb28metaG_FD_89873 | JGI IMG/M metagenome (GOLD analysis project Ga0123357, IMG submission 89873) | Embiratermes neotenicus P4 segment gut microbial communities from Petit-Saut dam, French Guiana - Emb289 P4 | ecosystem: Host-associated > Arthropoda: Insects > Digestive system > Gut ... | reverse complement strand
GTGGTGTGCTTTTGCCCCCCCCGGGGGGCCCGCGTTTGTGGGGGGGGGGGGGGCCCCCCGGGGGGGCGCCCCCCCCCCCCCCGCCGCTTGCCGTGGGCTAAAAGCTTCGGCCCCTGCCGGGGCTTCCTCCCCTGCTCTATCTTTCGGGGAGGCGAGCTTCGCAAACGTTCGTAATGCCACTTCCATCGAACTGGGATTCGCATTGTATGCATCGTGAATAATCGAGAATGTTCCGATGGTCAGCGGCTCCAAACGGCCCTCCGCTGCTTTCACTTTGCCAAGGCCAGATGCGATTTGTTCGTCGCTGAGCCCCATTCGCCGGGCCACCGCGATGGCCATTAACGCGTTCATTGCGTTGTGTTCGCCCAACAGCGGCAAGCGGAGCATGCCACGGCCATTCACCGAGAATATCACTCCGTGCATCGTCTCGGCCACATTCGTGAGAGAAAAGCCCAGGGACTGCCCCCCCTCCCGTCCCAGGGCTTGAGGTTCTTTTCGGACAACGATTTTTTGCGCCGCCGCCCCTTTCAAGCAATCCATTAACATTTTATTTTCCGGCAATATGATTGTTCCGCCCTCCGCGATATATGCCGCGATCGCGGCCTCTTCCTTCGCCACGCCTTCCAAGTCGCCGAGTTTCTCCAAGTGTTCCAAGCCGATATTTGTGATCACCGCCACGTCCGGCCGGCAGACCGCCCCCAATGCCGCGATCTCACCGGGCGCATTCGTTCCGATCTCCAATACCACATAATCGTGGCCCGCATCCACCGCCAACAACGTCAAGGGCATCCCAATGTTGTTATTAAAACTCTTCGGACTCGCGATCCCCCCACCCACCCCAAACTTCTCAGATAACAATGTGTGAATAATTTTTTTCGTCGTTGTTTTTCCATTACTCCCCCCCACCGCGATTACCTTCGCCCGCATGTTCTCCCGATACGCAGCCGCCAGGCGATTCAGCGCTGCAATCGTATCATCCACCAACAGCATCGCGGCGCCCTTCTCCTGCGCCCGCTGTACGATCTCCTCAGATTGTTTTTTATGGACAATGATCCCGGCCACTCCGCGTTCGATCACATGTTCCACAAACGCATGAGCATCGTGGCGTTCTCCGACCAGCGTGAAGAACAAATCGCCTGCCGCCGCCGTTCGGCTATCCGTGGCAATCCGCCCGCTGAACTTCCACGCGGAAGTCCGAGGAATGGGGGTGTGCAGCCATTTGCCCTTCACCGCCCGCCGAATTTCTTCAATATCCCAAGCTTTCACAAAAACCCTATCGTTCGTTCAATCGTCAAGTCGTTCAATCGTTAAGTCGTTAAACCGTCAAGTCGTTTATCAGCATTTCTCCGCTGCTTCATCGCCGCCGTGGCTTCTTCGAGGTCATCGAAGTGATGTTTTGTCGTTCCGATGATTTGATAGTTTTCATGACCCTTGCCCGCGAGCAGCACGACATCGCCCCCCCCCCCCTTTTGGGCCAATTCAATTGCTTTTTGAATTGCCAAGCGGCGGTCCGGTTCGACGATGATTTTGCCACCCAACCCCCCGGCAGAGCCGGGGGCTGACGGCGATTGAGAAAACCCCGTACAAATTTCTTCGATGATCGTCTGTGGATTTTCCGTTCGTGGATTGTCGCTTGTGACGATGACCACATCGGCCAGCCGTTCCGCGACGGCGGCCATTTTCGGGCGTTTTGTGCGATCGCGATCGCCGCCGCAGCCAAACAGGCAAATGAGTCGTGGCGGCGGGCCGCCGATGGTCGCTCGCAGCGCTGTGAGCACATTTTCCAGCGCGTCATGCGTATGGGCATAATCCACGAAGACGCTGAATTTCATATCCGACTCCACCCGCTGCAACCGCCCCGGTGCACCCGTGCTCTTCTCCAGCGTATTCAGTGTGTCATAAACCTCAATTCCCAACGCCGTCGCCGCGGCGATCACAGACAAGAGATTGTATGCATTGTGGCGTCCGATCAGCGGCGTATAGACCTCGCACGCACCGACGCCTTTTGCATCGTTATTTTTTATCTGCAACTGCATGCCACGACTGGAGAGCCAACTCACCAGAGCGGCCCACCCGTTCTTTGGCGGATTGGGCGAGGCGAGGTGGTGGGGTGCCTTTGCCCCTGACATTGGTTCCACGCGGATGGGGACGATCTCGGCGCGACACGACTGGGCCACGATCCCCCAGTAAGGATCGTCCATGTTCACCACCGCTACCGCTTTCCTTCTCAGGCCCGTAAAGAGCATTGCTTTTGCTGCCGCGTAGGCATCCATTGTTTTGTGATAATCGAGATGATCGCCGGTGAGATTTGTAAAAATGCCTACTGCGAAATCGATACCTGCTACGCGATGCTGATGCAATGCGTGACTTGAAACTTCCATGATGCAGTGCGTGACGCCATTCGTTCGCATTCGGCAGAACAGATCCACCAGTTCCGTGGCTCCCGGCGTTGTCATCTCCGCCGGGATTACTTTCTTGCCGTCATCCAGTTCCACTGTTCCGATCATTCCAACTTTATAGCCGGCATCCTTGAGCACCGACCGCATCAGATAGGCTACCGTCGTTTTGCCTTTGGTTCCTGTTACGCCGATCACTTTCATGCCGGACGTGGGGCGTCCCGCCATTTCGTGCGCCAAGAGCGCCGCGGCCAAATTCGCATTCGGTACCTTGACCCATGCAATCCCATCGAGCCCAGGGATTGCAATCCCTGGGCTTAAAAGGGGAGTGGGTTCTTCGCTAACGACCACCACGGCTCCGCGTGCAATCGCATCTTTTACGAACGCCATGCCCGTGACCTTTGTTCCGCTTCTCGCCACAAAGAGATCGCCTGCGCGTACTTTTCGCGAATCCTCACAAATCCGCACCCCCTCCACATCCCCCCCCCCCCACACACTTATCTCCGCGTCCTTCACACATTTCAGCAGCTCGCTCAATTGCATTTCAACGCCGCCCCGCCGGTTTTGGCGTTTTATCTGCCGGGACCTGCAAATACAGCAGGGCTCGTTCCATGATGGCGATTGCTGTGGGAGCTGCTACGGTACCGCCGTAATAGCCTGCATGCACGTCGGGCTTATGCATGGTGACGATCAGGACCAGTCGCGACTCTTTCAGCGGGCCGCCACAGAGGAAACTGGAGTTGTAGGTATTTTCGCCGTAGCCCTGTCCGCCGTCGCCGCGGGCTTTGCCGGCGATGTGGGCTGTTCCGGTTTTGCCGTACAGCGTGTAATAGGAACTGCTCGCCATTTTGACTGTACCGCGGGAGGAGATCACTTCCGCCATGATGTCTCGCATGGTGTCGCAGGTTTCTTTGCTGAGAATCCGCTGCGGCCCCGGCCCTTCCGCCCCTGCCGCCTCTTCCCACGGCTTGACCACGCCTGGACTCTCTTCGTATGCGCTGATAATCCGCGGCGTCACCAGGTAACCACCGTTGGCAAACGTTGCATACATTCGTACCAACTGCAAGGGCGTGGCCGAAATTTCATAGCCAAAACTGCAGGACGTGAGCGTTCCTTTATTCCACTGAGGGAGCGGCTTGACGATTCCCCGCTGATCGCCCGGGATTTCCACGCCGGTTCGCTTTCCGAAGCCGAAGGAGGTGACGGCGTCGTGCATCATGGGGATGCCCATTTTCCAGCCGACCTGCGTCATGCCGATGTTGCTGGATTTGACGATGATGTCGCGAGCGGTGAGCATGCCGTATCCGCCGTGGCCGTCTTTCACGACGCGCCCGGCAGGGTCCACGTAATAGCCATAATGACAGTTAAATACATCTGTGGGTTTGACGACGTGATGCTCGATCGCCCAGGACATGATCACCGGTTTGAAGATCGAGCCTGGCTCGATGGGGTCGGTGACCGCCTTGTTTCGTCGGCGTATCGGCTCTATTGACGAATAATCGGCCGGGTCGAAGGTCGGATAGGTTGCCATTGCCAAGATTCGTCCGGTGTAGGGGTCCATGACCACGGCTGTGCCTGACTCGGCGCCGCGATCCTTGACTCCTTTTTCCAGTTCCTCTTCGACGATGCCCTGGATGACGGAATTGAGGGTCAGCCAGACGTCGCGTCCGTCATCCGCGGCCGTGTATCGCTGATCCAAAATAGCTAATGTTCGCCGGGACGCGTCCTTTGTCACGTACATTTGTCCATTGATGCCACGCAGGAGATATTCCAGTTGGTGCTCCATGGCATCGACGCCGCCGTCCAGATTGGCGAAGCCTACGAGACTGCTGCCGAGCTGTCCCTGGGGATAGAGGCGTTTGAAGGATTTGACGAAACCGACACCGTCCATGGCGTGGTAGAGCATCCGAGCATGCGTCGCCGCGGCTTCGCGCGTTGCTTTATCCTTGATCTTCGCCGCTGCTTTGACTTCTTCGTAGCCCTGTTTTCGCAAGTCAGTCTTCGCCTGGTTAAACTGTTCGTAGAAATGCTCATCCACTTCCCGCGCCAGCCAGAGGAACCGCCGCAGCTTGCCGTTGGCGAGGCGGGTGTTGAGTTCGATTTCTCGGCGAATGTCTGCTGCGGGCTTGTTCATGATCGGCGAGAGTGCTTCGCACAATGTCGCTTTGGCTGCCTCAATGGTCGGGCCGTCGAGTTCCATTTCCTTGTCGAAGCGTTTCTTTAACGCATCGATTTCTTTCTGAATTCCCACCTGCTCCGCCGCCGTCGCCTCCGCCCGCTTTGCCTCCAACTTTTCGATCTTGACCGCGTATCCTTCGGGGTCGGCGATGTAGGCGGGGTCCGCATAGAGGTTGTACATTCGGACGGATTCTGCCAGTCGCAGACCGTCGGCGGTGATGATTCCTCCGCGAACGGCGGGTATCTCGGCCGCCACCGTATACTGGCGAGCCAACTGATCCATCATGGCGGCGTCCGCGTGGCGTTCGATCCAGACGACCCGGCCGAGCAGACTCACCAGCAACAGTACTGTCACCAGCAGCACGATGCTTGAGAGCCATTGTGTTCGTTTTGCCGCGTCCATCGCCGTTCCTATTATTTTTGATTTTTAATTTTTGATTGCGACTCCAAATCAAAAATCAAAAATTAAAAATCAATTTCTCTCGCCATTGCGTAGCGGCGCGATCAAATCGGTTTCAATCGCGGGCATTGTTTTCGCTGGCGAGCGGGGTTTGCCGGTCCGGCCGTCCCGCATCTGTAACGCATCGCCCGTGTCGATCCCCGCATTTTTTAGCCCCAACGTCAGGGCCTTGGCGCTGGTGGCCCGGCTGATCTCCAGCTGTTGGTTCCGCAGCGTATCCTTGCGATTTTCAATGTCGCGATAGAGGCGGGCGCACTGCGCGTGGATTTCCATCTGTTGTTGCCGCAATCCGAAAAGCGTCATCGCAACGAGCAAGAAAAATCCGAGCGTTACCAGCAGCTTGAACACGACAGTTTTTCCTTAACGCGCAATATCTGCCGACATCGGCGCGCAATCGAAACACCCGGCACCAATGACCTCTTATCGGCACCTTCGAGCGCTTCGCCGTAAACTTTATAGAACTGTATTGTAAAGTCTTATCGGACGTTCTTGCAATCGGTTTTGGGGATGTCCAACGTCTGGGGGGGATGACGTGGTTTGCAGGCCCTCTCTCTTTCCATATCGCGTCCAAGGCGAACGAGCGTTGATCTTCGATCAACGGCTAAACCGCCCCTCCTCCAAAAGCTCCGCATTACCATGCGGGGCTCCACCCCGCAAAGCGGGGTCGCTACCTGCATTTCGTGTCACGCACCCGCGTCTTTATGACTTTGCTGGTAACTTCAGCTTTGTTCCTGCCAGTAAATGTTCGGGATCCTGGATTTTGTTGAGTGCTACAATTTTTTTCACCATTTTCGCCGCTTCGGACCTGTCGCCGGTTCCTACGTACTTCGCGGCGATGCTCCCGAGCGTATCGCCCGCTTTCACCATGTATGTCGTTTCCTTCTTGGCGACCTCTGTCGTCGGCGGCTTGAGGGCCACTCTTCCCCCCCTATCCGCGCCATCCGCCACCACAGGTGCCGGCGTCGGCTTGACATCCGGAATCGTCAGTTTTTTGCCTACGAGCAGCGTCGTGTTGGCGTCTTTGAGCGTCGTTGGATTCGCTGCCACGATTTTTCGTACGAACTCCGACTTTTCCGACTTGTAAAACTTCATTACAATTTTGGTGAGCGTATCGCCCGCGACGATGGTGTATTCTTTCGACGTTGCCGTCGGTTGGAGCGGTTGCCCCACCGGCCCCGTGTCAAGATTCGCCGAATCCGGCATTTTGAACACCGGTCCCCTTCCCGCCGGCGTTTCTGCCCGCATCGTCACCGGGCCCACGGACACCGGCGACACCGGAGTTTCCAGCTTCACCGCCTCAGGCGGCCCCCCCCTCATCGCCGGCACGTCATCCTGGCCGCTGGCCACATACGCCGGCACCACAAAATTCGGCTGCCTGACCCTCTCTGCCGCCGATACCGGTACACCGTTCGGGCGCGTGATTCGATCGCGATAATTCTGTCCTACCCCAAGTGAAGCCGTCGCCCCCCCCCCACCACCCGTCCCTCCTCCGAAAGCCGAAGGCGCATTGTGCTGATCCAGGTAAGTCGCCAGCAGCATCCCGATCAGCACGATCACTGCCAATCCCGTCAACATCCCAATCTTCGCTTCCCGCGTCATACCAGCACTCCATTCTTTATGATTTTTGATTTTTGATTTTTAATTGAGGTCTTCGAAAAACTCTGACGGCACGAAAACACAACGTGGAAAACAAGCAGAAAATGAATATCTATCCCGGCTAAAGCCGGGGCTATATGAGTTTTTCGAAGGCCTCAATTTCACTCCCTCAATCAAAAATCAAAAATTCAAAATTAAAAATTCACCTTAAATCCATTTCATCGCCCGCAATTTCGCGCTTCTCGAACGCGGGTTGCGATTTATTTCCTCGTCTGTCGGTTCGGCTGGCTTTTTTACCAGCAGTTCGCACAAACCTTCCTGTTCCCATCGGCGTGATGCCTGTTTAACCAAGCGATCCTCGCCGGAATGAAAACTGATAAACACGCTCCTGCCTTCCGTCCCTCCCCCCGCTATCATCAACTTCGGCGTCACCCGCAGCAATGATTCCAAACTCTCCAGTTCCGAGTTGACCGCCATCCGTAATGCCTGAAAAGTCCGTGTGGCGGGATCGATCTGCCCCGGCATCCCCGGGACCACCGACCGCACCAGTCGCGCGAGCTGACCGGTCGTAAGTATCGGCTCATTCCCACGCGTCTGAATAATTTTCCGAGCAATGCGGCGTGAAAACCGCTCCTGCGCATACTCATACAACGCATCTGCAATCTCCTTCTCCTCCCATGTCGCTACAATATCCGACGCTTTTTTCTGAATCCGCGGATCCAGCCGCATGTCCAACGGCTCCTCCTCCGCAAAACTCAACCCGTGCGACTTCTCCATCCATTGATTTGTCGACACCCCAAAGTCCGCCAGCAATCCATGTACGCCCTTGATCTCCACCTCCGCTAAAACGTCATCCGCCTCTCCAAAATTTGCGTGGAATGTACGGATCGTCACATCCTTGAGTCCCTCCGCCTCCAACCGCTTCCGTGCATACTTCAGATTTTCCGGGTCCACATCCAGTGCAATGAGCGTTCCGCCCGGCGACAATTGTCGGGCAATCCGCACCGCATGTCCCCCGCGGCCCACCGTGCAGTCCATGACCACCTGCCCCGGCTTCACGTCCAGAAACCGCAGCACCTCCTCCACCATCACCGGCTCATGACCATGCTCAGGAATCGGCAGCATCGAAGCACCTGAAGAAGCCAGACGCCAGAAGCCAGTAGCCAGAAGTTTTGAATAAGCTACAAACTCGAAACCTTCTGGCTTCTGGCTTCTTGGGAAAAAACGCAGGGGCACGACTGGCTCAGCGTGCCCCTGCATTTCGCCATCCCTGGCTACCATTCCGTCCGTCCCTGAACGGAAAATACGCGTCGCGTCCTTGCGACTGTTTTCAACCGCGTCATGCGGTCGCACTGCTCACAAACGTCGCATCCTGCGACTCTCTTCCCGCGTCATGCGGGTGTAGGGGCCGGGGCTGGCGGAGCGCTGAATACCTGCTGCATCGCCGCCTGCAAGCTCAGGCGATCCGCTAAAAGTTCACGCATATGTGCATCAAGGTCAGCCCGGTTCCAAAGTTCCAACCTGTCATTGTTTCCGACTAAAGTCACTTCACGTTCCAGCACCGCCTGGGTAAATGGATCGCGTTTTTTGGCATCTGCCATGAACCGTTCCGGAATGATGACCCGTCCCTGCTTGTCCGGCTCGAGGTAAGTGGCGCTGCCGAAGAGCATTCGCCTGACTTTTGCGGCCTCGGGATTGAGCGCCAAGCCCGCGGTGATGTTTGCGGCGAGCTTTTTGAAGAGCTTTTCGGGGATCAATTGCAGATAGCGGATGTCTGGGACGAGATAAAACCCTGTGCCGTCCTCCTGGGGATCCATCGCATTGCGAATCTGGCTGGGAATCGCAAGCCGGCCTTTGTCGTCGATGAGGTGATCGTAGCGGTCCGTGATGACCATAAACGGTTCCGATTCACATTCCCGGCGTTACTTTGTCGATAAAGGCAACGCCTCAACGCGTTTCGCCGGGGTTGCCGCCGTCGAGGTTGCGTCCTTGCGACCTCAGCGACGGCGTGGTTTTCTGGGCAATCGTGGGATATGACTCCATTCACTACCACTTAGTATGTATTGTGCCCCACTTTTCCCCACAACGCAAGAAGAAAATTCTTGCGTCCGAGAATTTGCACGTTATTTCGCTCGAACAGGCGATCTGAAATGTACAAGATGTAGTTGATCAGTCCCTAGGCCACCACCAGCAGTTGTAGGAGAATCCCCTTATTAGGCTATCTCCTAAAATTCTTTAAAAATTTTGCGTATTGTTCGACCATATGTTCCACGGAGAAATGCTGCCGGACGTATTCGCAGGCTGTTTCTGTCGATTTTGGAGTCAAAGTGGGGCTTAGTGGGGGGGACTTGTTTTCGTGCGTAACCTTTTGCAGTGCCTCAGCTAACAGATTTTCGTCTGGGCGATCGATCAGCAGGCCGTCGAGGCCGTGGCGTACGATTGCCTCCGTCACTGGCATGCGTACCGCCACAACCGGAACTCCTGCGGCTATCGACTCTGCCAGAGTTAATCCGAAACCCTCTGACGTCGACGGTAAACAATGACAGGCAAATGACTTATACCAACGTTCCGGTTCCTGCGTCGGTCCTGGGAAATGCACACGATCCTGGATCCTCAACTCTGCCGCCATTTTTTTTAACCGCTTTTCCTCTGGGCCATAACCTACTAATGCTAAATGAGTTATATTATTTTCGTTTTTCTTGGCCATCCGCGAAAATCCTCGCAGCAGCAGCGGCAGATTTTTTACCCGATCAAAGCGTCCCACGTATCCGACCACTTTTGCTCCCGCCGGCCAAGGCAACTTTTCAAATCCCTTTGCCTCCGCAAAACGCATCACATCGATCCCGTTTTGCAGCACTTTGGTCTGTTTTTGTCTGATTTTGTCTAAAATGGTCTGCGAAGGGACGACCAGTGCGTCGGCATATCGGGCAATGAATCGCGTCAAGGTCCAATGCCAGGCGGGCTTCTCCTGGAGCGTATGGATCGACTGCACCAATCGCGCTGGCGAGCGAGGCGGAAGCATCATTGCGAATGTTGTTAATGCGTTGGCATGTACTAATATTGAAATTACTACTTCCGGGGCAAATGTTTGGATCACTTTTCGCAGTTGCTGCACGCCGTGCACCAACTGCATCACAGAGCCAAGTTCTAACGACCAGACCTCTACGTCGGCCGCTTTTAACTCTTCGACGACTCCCTGGCCTGTGGGCGGAAGCGTTTTAAGCGATACCACCGCCGGTAGAAATTCGCCCCCCCCCCTACCGTACCCCTTCAATCCCACTGCCAAATCGCGCAGCATTCGTGGGCTGCCACCTATGTATAGATCTGTTATTACGAATAAAATATGCATTGCCATCCTGCACGATGATTATACTCATCGCGTTGTAGAGTTGGGTATGGGGGGTCGCGACGCCGCAAGCGTTTGCGGGGATTTTTGGCGAGATCAACGCAAAGCCCCGCATTGCCATGCGGGGCTCCCGCCACTCCGCAAAGCGGGGTCGCTACAGGCATTTCGTGCCCTGTGTTTTTGTTGGGGGGGCGTTTATACTGCGCATCGTGATGAACGGCGCGGCGAAAGGAATGGTATGCGAGCGATCGTGACGGGATTGGTTGTGGGATTGTTTTGTGCGACGGGATTTGCGGAGATGATGGCCAATCCGGTTTATGAAGCTTGGGCGGCCTGCAAGCTCGGAACGAGCGTCACGATTAAGATGACCAATAAACTGGAGGACGTGGAGGACTCGACGACGCAGGAGGAGAAACTGGTGGAAGTCACGCCGGAACAGGTGGTGATTGCCGTGACAACGTCGGAGGGAATCGTTGTTGACGGAAGCACACAGGCATTGCCTTCTTCGAAGGTGACTATTCCTGCGAAGGTGGAGAAGGAATTGGCGCCGTTGGCGCGGCAGTTTCAGCGATCAAACGCGAAGGTTTCGGGGATGAAAGAATCGAAGGAGACGGTGGAGGTCAAAGGTAAGAAAGTGGAAGCGACGAAATATGAGTATGCCGTGGAGGTACGGCAGGGAGATGGGGATACGCTGTCGGCGAAGGTGAAGTGCTGGATGTCGAAGGAGGTGCCGGGCGGAGTGGTGAGGGAAGAAGTCAACGTAGAGAGGCCGGAGAAAGTGACGGGCGTTCGAGAGGTAACGGATTATAAGAAGGAGGCGAAGTAACGTTTGTTTGACGTAACTTAGCGTGTGCCACTCACTATTAACAAGGTTCCCGATGCCAGCCTTTTCCCCTATTCCGTCCCTCAACCGAGTCCGTCCCGGGCACGACAGTCCACGCGGGTCCTTTCTTGCCAGCGTGAAGGCGAATACGCAGATTTGTACGGATCACTATCGCTTGACGCTTTCGGTGGAACAGTTTCCGGGCAGTGTGCCGGGGCAATTTGTGCAGGTGGAGTGCCGGGAGCAGAGTGATGCGGCGACTGATGCCGGCGAGCCACGTACTTTTGAATGGATGAAAACGCTCTCCCTCCCCCATGACGGTCGCGGCTTGGAGGTTTCTGATCCGGACTTCATCGCTCCGCGAGCTTTTCTTCGGCGGCCATTTTCGATCGCGGATCATCGTATAGCTTCCGACGGCGCCGCTGAGATTGATATTATTCACCGCGTTGTGGGGAAGGGGACGCGCGTTCTGGCGCAGTTGCGGGCTGGGCAAACCATTTCCATTCTTGGACCGCTTGGGCGGGGATTTACCGCTCCTGACAATCTCAAGCTGGCGTGTCTTGTTGGCGGGGGCGTGGGGATTCCGCCGATGCTTTATCTGGGGCGGCATCTGCACCAGCGATCCCGAAAGGCCATCGCTTTTCTGGGCGCTCAGCGGCAGGATCTTTTTCCCATTCACGTCATCGACGATCAGAGCCGCGACCGTAAGGAAGCGACTGGCTCCGAATTGCAGTGGGATCGCTCCCTTACGGTCGCGGCTCAGAAATTTCTCAATGTCCAAGAATTCGGCCAGTATGGCTATCCATCTATTCTCTCCACAGACGACGGCTCTCTCGGCATGAAGGGACTCATCACCCAGGCCCTCGATCGCTTCCTCCGCAGCTGGCGAATCGAGCCAGGCGTCATCATTTACTGTTGCGGACCGACGGCGATGATGAAAGCGACGGCGGCGGTAGCAGAGATGCACAACGTTGTTTGTCAGGTGTCGCTGGAGCAGCCGATGGCCTGCGGGATGGGGACTTGCCAATCTTGTATCATTAAATATCGGGCACATGATGTTCCCGCCACCGATACGAACTGGCAATACAAACTTACCTGTACCGATGGGCCGGTGTTCGATTCGCGGGATGTCCTCTGGTAATACTACGTCTCCGGCCTACGAACGGCATGCAAGCATGCCGGCTAAATAATGTTGCAAAATCATTTTCCGGAATTGGGAGATGAACCTAACTTTTGCGGGGAAGTCATCCTCACCGACACCCCGCAGAGCGGGGTCGTTACTTTGGTTTGCATTTCGTGTTACACAGGGTGTGGCTATTTTTTGTGGAAAATTGTCATAAGCAAGGCGAGGTCCGCGACGCGGCAAGTGGTTTCGATGCTCTTTTGCGAGATTAGCGCGAAGCCCCGCATTGCCATCTTGCTGTTCCCCCCATTTTCGTTTGCGAAAACGGTCGATAATCAAGGCAAGCTCAGAATGTCCGCACCGGCACGGAAGCCGATGCGGCAGGACGATTTCCGCTTGG
>Ga0123357_10009436_pt1 | contig 12324 bp, 8 predicted proteins | sample TergutEmb28metaG_FD_89873 | JGI IMG/M metagenome (GOLD analysis project Ga0123357, IMG submission 89873) | Embiratermes neotenicus P4 segment gut microbial communities from Petit-Saut dam, French Guiana - Emb289 P4 | ecosystem: Host-associated > Arthropoda: Insects > Digestive system > Gut ... | reverse complement strand
GCGATGCCCAGCGTCTTGGCCTCGGCGTCCAGCTCGATGGTCGTCGCGCCCGAGACGCACGGCTTGCCGAACCCGCGCGCCACGACTGCCGCGTGCGACGTCATGCCGCCGTGGGCCGTCAGGACGCCCTGGGCCACCAGCACGCCGTGAATGTCGTCAGGGGTGGTCTCGTAGCGCACCAGGACGACCTTCTTGCCCGCGGCGCCCATTTCGGCGGCCGTGTCGGCGTCGAAGACGATGCCGCCGACTGCCGCGCCCGGCGAAGCCGCCAGGCCCTTGGTGATGGCCTTGGACTTGTGCGACGGGTCGATGGCCGGGTGCAGAAGCTGGTCGAGCTGTTCCGGCTCGATGCGCTCAAGCGCCTCTTCCTTGGTGATGAGGCCCTCGTCAACCATGTCGGACGCGACCTTCAGCGAGGCGGCGGCCGTCCGCTTGCCATTGCGTGTCTGCAGCAGGTAGAGCTTGCCGGATTCGATGGTGAACTCCATGTCCTGCATGTCGCGGGAATGCTGCTCCATCTTGTCCATCGTCGCGCGAAGGTCCTTGTAGGCCCCAGGAATGGCGTCTGCCAGCTCGGCCAGCGGGCGCGGCGTGCGGATGCCCGAGACGACGTCCTCGCCCTGCGCGTTCGTCAAGAACTCGCCGTACAGCTCCTTGACGCCGGTCGCCGGGTTGCGGGTGAACAGCACACCCGTCGCTGACGTCTCGCCGCGGTTGCCGAACACCATCTGCATGACGTTGACGGCCGTGCCCAGGTCGGCAGAGATGTGGTTGGCCTTGCGGTACACGTCGGCGCGCGGATTCAGCCAGCTGTTGAACACGGCGGTGACGGCGCGATACATCTGCTCGACGGGGTCGGACGTCCAGGCGCCGCCAAGCGCCTTGTTTGCGGCGTCCTTGAACTGGGCCGTCAGCTCTTTGATGTCGTCAGCAGACAGTTCGGTGTCCTGCTCGACGCCGCGGTCCTTCTTCATGGCCGTCAGCAGCGACTCGAAAGTGTGGGCGGGGATGCCCTCGACGACCTCGCCGTACATCTGGACGAAGCGACGGTAGCAGTCCCAGGCGAAACGCTCGTTGTTGGACGCCTTGGCGATCGCGCCGACCGTGTCGTCGCTGATGCCGAGGTTCAAGATCGTGTCCATCATGCCGGGCATCGAGACGACGGCGCCCGAGCGCACGGAGACGAGCAGTGGCTTGTCCTTGTCGCCCAGCTTCAAACCGGTGCGCTTTTCAAGACGATCCAGGCCGTCCTCGATCTGCTTGTGCAGTCCAGCTGGCCACTCGCCGCCGGCTTTCATAGTTTCCACACAGGCCTGCGTCGTGACGGTGAACCCGTCCGGGACAGGTATGCCGATACGCATCATTTCGGCGACACCGGCACCTTTGCCGCCAAGCAGCGGCTTCATCTCGATATTGCCCTCGGAAAGGTCGTATACGTACTTCTCAGCCACTGAAAGCTCCTTCTTCACATGGACGGCGACGCGATTCGTGCGCCGATGAGCAGAACAACGGGGCCGGGTCTTTTCACCCGTCCGTTCGGGATTCAGTTTACGCGCACATGGCTCAGGTGGCGGCGGCAAGTCTGTCTGGTGGAATGTGGGTCGGGTAGGCTCGTCCTATGCCCGAGTTGAAACCATTCCGCGCCTGGCGCTACGCCCCCGCTGCCGATCTGGCGAATGTCACAGCGCCTCCTTATGACGTCCTATCCGCCGCCCAAGTCGCAGCCTACGCGGCCCGCGATGCCCGCAACATCGTCCATGTCGACGTGCCACCGCAAACGCCAGCCGGGTATGCGGGCGCGGCCGCCACGCTTGACACATGGATGGGCGACGGCACGCTGGTGCGCGACGACACGCCAACCTTGACGCTCTACCGTTTGAGTTTCACCGACGCGACGGAGGCATCGCGCCAAGTCATCGGCGTATTGGGGGGGTTGGCCGTCATGGATTACCCCGGCAATTCCCGACGCGACGCGACCGCCGTCCTGCCCCACGAGAACGTCACCAAGAAAGCGTCGACCGACCGGCTGGACTTGACTCGGGCCACCGGCTGCAACCTTTCGCCGGTGTGGGGGCTGTCGCTGGCCGCCGGGCTGACGCAGGCCCTGCAAAACGCCTGGGACGCAGCCGTGGCGGCGGGCGGGCAGCTGGCCGCCCTCAAGGAGGACGGGGTGACGCACGAGGTGTTGCCGCTGTCCGGCGCCGATTCCATCGCCGATATCGAGGCACTGATGAGGTCGGCGGACGTGCTGATCGCGGACGGGCACCACCGCTACGGCGTCGCCCAGCAGTACCGGGACGAACGCCGGGCCGCCGGTGAGGCACCGGGCGGCCCGGCCAGCTTCACGCTCACTTTCATCAACGAACTGGTTGCCGATCAGCTCAGCGTCGAGGCGATCCACCGCGTCTACGACGGCGTGCCGTTCGACGCGCTGCGCAGCGCCCTGGCCGCCTGCTTCGACCTAGCCCCGGCGCCCGCACCGTCCCCCGCGATGCTCGCCGAGATGAAGGCCCAAGGGCGGCTCGTCCTACTGGCCCCCGACGGCACCGCCACCTGGTTGACGCCCGAGCCGGGCGCCTTCGACGGCGTCCGCAACCTGGACGGCGCTCTGCTCGAACACGCCCTGGCCGACGTTGACGGCCTGACGGTGGATTACGATCACGACCTGGGCGAAATCCTGGCCGGGCTGGGCAGCCACACGGGCGCAGTGCTGATCCGTCCGACCAGCATCGACGAGATCCGCCGCACCGCCACCGAGGGAGTGCTGATGCCCCCGAAGTCGACCTTCTTCACGCCAAAGCTGCGCACGGGCCTGGTGATCCGTCAGCTAGACGAGTGATTGCTCATAGCGCCAGGAGTCGGCGCAGGCTTGGTCTATCGTCAGCTCGGCTCGCCAGCCTAGCTCGGCTTCGGCTTTGGCCGGCGAGCAATAGCAGGCGGCGATGTCGCCGGGGCGTCGGGCAACTATCTCGTACGGAATGTCGCGCCCAACGGCCCGCGAATACGCCGCGATCAACTGCAGGACGCTGACGCCCGCCCCGGTACCTAGGTTGTACACGCTGACACCAGGCTTCACGCCAGCCAGCGCGGCGACGTGGCCTTTTGCCAAGTCGACGACGTGGATGTAATCGCGAACGCCGGTGCCGTCGACGGTGTCATAGTCGTCACCGAAAACCATCACCTTTTCGCGCAACCCGGCCGCCGTCTGCGCAACGTACGGCATCAGATTGTTGGGCACGCCTTGAGGTTTTTCGCCCAGCAGCCCACTGGGGTGCGCGCCCACCGGGTTGAAGTAGCGCAGCAGCGTGACGCCGAGACCCGCCCCGGCCCCCGCCGCGTCGGACAGCAATTGCTCGTTGGCGTATTTGGTCCGCCCGTACGGGTTCGAGATGCCCACCCCCGCCAAGCTGTCCTCCGTCAGCGGCAGCGCCTCGGGCGTGCCGTACACCGTCGCTGAGGACGAGAATATGACGCGCCTGCAACCGGCGGCCTCCATGACGCGCAGCAGTGTGATAGTGGTATTGAGGTTGACGTCCCAATAGCGCAGCGGCTGGGCGACGGATTCCCCCACCGCTTTCAGCCCAGCCAGGTGAATGACAGCGTCGGGACGGTGCTCATCGAACACGGCCGTCAGGCCTGCCCGATCGCGCACGTCCAGCTTGTAAAAGGCCGGTGTGACGCCCGACACCTGCCCGATGCGCCCGATAACGCTGGCATCGGAGTTCGACAAATCGTCGACGACGACTACCTGGTGCCCTGCCCCGATCAGCTCGACGGCGACATGGCTGCCGATGAACCCGGCCCCGCCGGTCAAAAGAACTCGCATGGTTTTAGTCTATCGACGGGGCCGAACCGGCGCCGGCGCAAGACACTCCCCTGGTCGCAAGCTCGGCCGCCCCGCCGTCTGGTTCCGTCAACACCCATAGTCCACCCGACGTGACGGCGACGGTGTCCTCCCAATGGGCCGCCCACGAGCGGTCGGCTGTCGAAACCGTCCACTCGTCCGCCCCCTCGACGACACGTTCCGTGCCCATCGTCAGCATCGGTTCGATGGCCAAGGCCATGCCCGTCATGATGCGGGCGCCCCGGTGCGGGCGTCCCCAGTTGGGAACGTCGGGCGGCTGGTGCATGGCCGAGCCGATACCGTGCCCGGTGTACTCACGGACGATGCCGTACGTGCGCCCGCTGTGGCCGCGCGCCGACGCCTCGATGGCCGCCGAAACGTCACCGATTCGCGCCCCCACCCGCACCGCTGCGATGCCCGCCCACATGGCAAGACGGGTCGCCTCGATCAGGTCCAGCGCCTTCTGCGAGACGTCGCCGATCGTCACCGTCCGGGCGGCGTCGCCGTGCCAGCCATCCACGATCGCACCGAAATCGATGCTCAAAATGTCGCCGTCACGCAGCACACGCGGCCCCGGTATTCCGTGGACGACCACCTCGTTGACGCTTAGGCAGACGACGCCCGGGTATGGCGGCAGGCCGAACCCGCCACCGTAATGCAGGAACGACGACTTCGCCCCATGACTAGCCAAAACGTCACGCCCGACGGCATCGAGTTCCAGTGTCGTGACGCCGGGGGCGGCCGCCGCAGCCATCGCTTCCAACCCTGCCGCGACCACCAGGCCAGCCTGGCGCATGGCGTCGATCTGGTCGGCGCGCTTGATCTGAATTCCGCGGGGAGCTTTGGGACGCATCAGACCTTCAGGCCGTCCAGTGCCTCCATGAGGTTTTCGTTCGCCTGATCGATGGTGCCGGTGCCGTCCACGTGGACGACCAGCCCGCGGGCCTCGTACTCGGCGATGACGGGGGCTGTCTGGGCCTCATAAACAGCCTGGCGGTGCTTGATGACGTCGGGCGTATCGTCGGCACGCCCCTCGATCTCGGCGCGCTTGACGAGACGCTTGATGACCTCGTCGGTTGGCACGTCCAACATGACGACGGCGGTGAGCTTTGACTTGGTGGCATCCAGGATTCCGTCGAGGAACTTCACCTGGTCGACGGTGCGCGGGTAGCCGTCAAGCAGCCAACCCGTGATGCAATCCGGCTGCGCCAGCCGCGACTTGACAACCTGATTCGTCAGATCGTCCGACACCAACTGACCGCTGGAAACCAGCGCGTCGATCTGCTTGCCGAGATCTGAACCGCTGGCGATTTCCGAACGGAACATGGCGCCTGTCGAAATAGCCGGCACATGGTAACGCTCGGCGATACTGCCCGCATGCGTGCCCTTACCGGCACCCGGTGCACCAACAATGAGAAACCGTGGCATGGTATGTCCTTCCTTGGACGGAGTTACGACACACCCATATTACGACAGCTACTTAAGGAATCCCTCATAATGACGCTGGTGCAACTGCGACTCGATCTGCTTGACGGTGTCGAGCCCGACGCCCACCATGATGAGCAGGCTGGTGCCACCGAAGGGGAACCGGCTGCTGGTGACGCCGAGGAACATCATCGCTAACGTTGGAATTAACGCGATGACACCCAAGTAGAGTGCGCCCGGAGCGGTCAGACGGCTGAGCACAAAGCCCAGGTAGTCCTCAGTCGGCTTGCCGGCGCGCACGCCCGGGATGAACCCGCCATACTTCTTCATGTTGTCAGACACTTCGACGGGGTTGAAAGTGATCGATACATAGAAGTAGCAGAAAAAGACGATCAAAATGAAGTACAGGAAGTTATACCAGAAACCTTCTTGGCGGCTCACCAGGTGCGACTGGATCCAGACGGCTACCGGACCGGTGTTCTTGAAGAATGTGTACAGCACCGGTAAATAAAGGATCGACGACGCGAAGATGACGGGGATGACACCCGACTGGTTGACCTTCATCGGGATATAAGTGGTCGACCCGCCAAGCAGGCGGTTGCCCACCATGCGCTTGGCGTACTGCACGGGGATGCGTCGCTGGGCTTGCTCGACGAAGACGACACCGGCCATCACCAACAGGCCGACGGCCATGATCGCAAAGAAGACGAGCCAACCGCGAGCACCGGCGAAGTTAGTGCGCACCTGCCACATCGTGGCCGGGAATTGAGCAACGATCTGCGTGAAGATCATCACCGACATGCCATTGCCGATGCCGCGGTCGGTGATCAACTCGCCCATCCACATGATGACGGCCGTGCCGCCCGTCATGGTCAGCACCATGACGATGATCGGGAAGATTTGCGTCGAATAAACCACTGGGCTGTTGCAGCCCTGGAACATCTTGCCGCCGACGGCCAACATGGTGAAACTTGTCGCCTGCAACACGGCCAAGACAATCGTCAGGAACCGGGTGTACTGCGTGATCTTCTGCTGCCCAGAAGAGCCTTCTTTCTTAAGGGCGTCCAAGCGGGGGATGACCACCGTCAACAACTGCAGAATGATCGAACTGGTGATGTACGGCATGATGCCCAGCGCGAAGATGGCCAATTGCAACAGCGCGCCACCTGAGAACAGGTTGATCATCGCGTAAATACCCATGGTGTCGGGATTGGCCTGGGCGCTCGCCGCGCAGGCGCGGATGGCGGAGATGTTGACGTTCGGAACGGGGATCGTCGAACCGAGGCGGAACAACGCCAAAATCGCGAGCGTGAAAAACAGCTTCTTACGCAGGTCGGGGGTGCGGAATACTTGACCGAAAGCCCTGATCATCCGTTTGACTCCTTGTCAATGCTGTGGCACCTGGTGGGGCCAGCGCGAGCACGCGCCAGCGCGTCCACCAGATGTGAACCATGCAATCATACGCCGCGCCGGTGAAGTTTCCCGAATCCGGCATCAGTAGGCGTCCCATCACATCCCGAAATTTGACACCCCCCCCCGACCGAATAGGGTATCAACAGGTCCCGATGCCACAGGAGGCGAAATGAAAAAGGACGGTATTCGCAACGTTGTAATCGGAGCGCTTTGGATAATTATCGGCATCATCGCCTTGTTTGGCAACATCCAGTTGGCACTGTTCCATTTGATACCGATCAATGGCATCGTCGTCATTGTCCTTGGGGTGATCTGGGGAGGTGTCGGCGTCTATCAAATGATCCGGCCGAGCCAGCCTGCCGCCCAACCAGCCGCTGGCATGCAGCAACCAGACCCAAGCCAACCGACTCCCGTCTAGTACGCCCAGGTGTGGCAAATACGCTTCGCTGCCGACCGAAATCGCGCTAACGATCAGCCAGACGGTGCAAGCGCGCCAAGGTGCGCGCTTTACCAAGAATGGCCATCGACTCGAACAGCGGCGGGCTGACTTTGCGACCAGCTATCGCCGTCCTGACGGGGTTGAACGCGATGCGCGGCTTGAGGCCAAGACCGTCCACCAGTGACGCCCGCAACGCGGTCTCCGCCGCCTCAGCCGTGAAGTCATCGTCCGCAACGGCATCAAGCGCGGCTGTCGCCGTCGCCAGAATCTGCGGCGTCTGCTCTGGCAACGCCTCGCGGGCATCGTCCTCGATGACCAGCTTGTCGTCATCGACAAGCAAGAAATCCACCATCGGGTAGGCATCGCGCAGCGTCGTCAACCTCTCCTTGATGATCGGCGCGGCCTGCGTGGCGATGCGGCGGGCCTCGACCGCATCGACGGGCAGCGGCTGGTCCACCTCGTCCCAATAGGCGACGATCCTTTTGCCCAGCTCGTGGTCAGTCAACGCCCGGATGTAGGCGCCGTTCAGCCAGTCCAGCTTGCCGAGATCCACAACCGGGCCAGTGGTGGCGAACTTGCCCCAATCGAAGCCGGCGACCAACTCGTCGAAGCTTTGGATGTCGCTGCCGTCGTGGACGGGCGGGTATGCCAGCAGTGACAAGAAGTTGACGAGCGCCTCGGGCAGGTAACCGTTCTCGCGGAACCACATCAGGCGCGCTGCCGGGTTCTTGCGTTTGGCGATCTTCGACTTGTCGGCGTTGCGCAACAGCGGCATGTGGGCAAAGAGGGGGACGTCCCAGCCCAGCCAGCGGTACAACAGCAGGTGCTTTGGCGTCGAACTGATCCATTCCTCGCCGCGGACGACGTGAGTTATGCGCATCAGATGGTCGTCCACCACGACGGCCAGATGGTACGTCGGGAAGCCGTCAGCCTTCAGAATCACCTGGTCGTCCGGGCGTGGGCAGGCGACCTCGCCTCGGATCAGATCGGTGAACGTCAGCGGCACATCTTCCGGCACCAGCATACGGACGACGGGCGTCTCGGAGAACCCCGGCAGCTTAGCCCGCTCGTCCCGCGTCATGCCGTAGCACAGGCGGTCATAGCCGGTGTCGGCCTGCTTGGACGCCTCCTGCTGTTTGCGCAAGTCGGCCAGACGCTCGGGTGTGCACCAGCAGTGGTAGGCGTGCCCGGCGTCCAACAACTGCTGGGCGACAAGGGCATATTCGGGCAGACGCTCGGATTGCCGGTACGGCCCGTACGGGCCGCCAACCTGGGGGCTCTCGTCCGGCGACAACCCCAGCCATGCCAGGCTGTCGTAGATCTGCTGCTCGGACCCGTCAACCTGGCGGGCCTGGTCGGTGTCCTCGATGCGCAAGACGAACTGTCCGCCGGATTGGCGGGCACAGGCCAGGTCGAAGATCGCCTGGTAGGCGGTGCCGACGTGCGGATCGCCCGTGGGCGACGGGGCGATGCGAGTGCGGGCCGGTAGATGGGCTGTCATGAAGCCAACTCTACCGGGTCATGATAGACCCGGCAGAGCGGCGCAGTAACCAGGTCGTCTACGAGCCGCCGACGCCGAGAAGGCCTTGCAACGGGAATACCGTGATGAACAAGATGGCCACCATGTTGACCACCTTGATCAGCGCGTTGAGGCCGGGGCCCGAGGTGTCCTTGGTCGGGTCGCCGACTGTGTCGCCGACCACCGACGCCTTGTGGGCATCGGAGCCCTTGCCGCCGTAAAGCCCCTCGGTCTCGATCATCTTCTTCGCGTTGTCCCAGGCACCGCCGGCGTTGTTCAGCGTCAGCGCCAGCATAAAGCCGACGACGATGATTCCGATCAGCAATCCGGGCAGGACAGCCGCCCCGAGCAACACACCGACGACGATTGGTGTCACGATGGCCATGGCCCCTGGCAGGATCATCTCGCGCAGGGCCGCGCCCGTCACGATGTCGACAGCCTTGGCGTAATCCGGGCGCTGTTCGCCCTTCAAGATGCCGGGGAACTCCTTGAACTGGCGGCGCACCTCAATGACGACGCTCATGGCGGCTTTGGACACGGCCTGCATCGTCACGGCGCTGAAGGCGAAGGGCAGCAAACCGCCGATCAGCAAACCGATCAGGATTGCCGGATTGTTTATCGACAGGTCGGGTTTCTGGTTGACCGGAGCCGCGGCCATCATCTTCGAGTAGTAATCCGAGAACAGGGCCAGCGCACCCAAAGCTGCCGAGCCGATGGCATAGCCCTTGGTGACGGCCTTCGTGGTGTTGCCGACGCCGTCCAGTTCGTCGGTGATGGCCCGCACCTCTTCTGGCAGTTCGCTCATCTCGGCGATGCCGCCGGCATTGTCGGTGATCGGCCCGTACGAGTCGAGCGCCACGATCATGCCAGCCGTCGACAGCATAGCGACGGCGGCGATAGCGATGCCGTATAGCCCGGTCGAACCGGCGTGCGGCCCACCGGCCAGGTAGTAGGCTGCCAGGATACCGACGACGATGGTGATAACCGGCAAGATGGTCGATTCCATGCCCATGGCCAGGCCGGTGATGACGTTGGTGCCGGCGCCGTGATGTGACGCCCGAGCCACCGCCTTGACGGGACGATGCTCGGTGCCGGTGTAGTACTCGGTGATCATGAACATCAAGATCGTGATGACGATACCCACCAATGCCACCCAGAAGAACCGGAAGTCCTGGAACCGGAAGCTGCCGTACATATAACGCGTGATGCACGCGAAAGCGATGGCGCTAATGGCGGCGGCAGAGTAAACGCCCTTGTACAGCGCGTTCATGATGTGGTTGGTTTTGCCGAGGCGGACGAAGAAGATCCCGACGATGCTGGAAATGATTGCGGCCGAGCACAAGGCCACCGGGTACACCACGTGGAGATCACCGAACATGGCGTGCCCATCGGGGCCCTGCGGCGCCACCATCGCGCCGATCAGCATGGCCGCCAGCAAGGTGACGGCATAGGTCTCGAACAGGTCGGCGCCCATGCCGGCGCAGTCGCCGACGTTATCACCGACATTGTCGGCGATGGTAGCAGGGTTGCGCGGATCGTCCTCTGGCAGGTCTTCCTCGACCTTGCCGACGATATCGGCGCCGACGTCCGCCGCCTTGGTGTAGATGCCGCCGCCGATACGGGCGAACAGTGAAATCAGCGAGGCGCCCAAGCCGAAGCCGATCATCACATCGACGTCACGGAAGATGATGTAGCTCAACGAGACACCCATCATCGACAGGCCGACCACGGCCAGGCCCGTCACGGCGCCGCCGCGGAAGGCCACGTTCAGGGCGGCCTTGAGTGACGTCCGGGCAGCGGCGGCTGTGCGCACATTCGCCCGCACCGACACGTTCATGCCGATGAACCCGGCCGCCCCGCTGGCAACCGCGCCCACGACGAAGGCGACTGCCTTCCTCCAGTCCAGGAAAATGACTATGACGACGGCAATCACCACGGCGACGACGCCAATGGTCATGTACTGCCGCTTCAGATAGGCCATCGCGCCTTCCTGGATGGCTGCCGCGATCTCGCGCATGCGGTCGGTGCCGGCATCCTGGCGCAGCACGCGAGCAGCCAGGAACACGGCCATACCGACGCTGACGAGCCCCGCTACAGGCGCGAGATAGATCAGAAACGAGTAATCCATACTTATTCTTCTTTCAAACGAATGCAACGATGAGACAGACGCTGTCCGTCGATTGCACGATCATTCCATGAACGACCGTCCCGACGCCGCGCGTCCCATTTGGTGGGACGTTTGGCCAACATGTGGCCCTCTGATGCAAGGCCTGCAGTCCGAGGCATGTCACGGCCCGCAACTCTACCGGGTCGGGTCAAACAGAAAATGGGACAAACAAAGATGCCTCGCACCAATTGGTGCGAGGCATCTTCCAGAAAGCCAGATCCTGCGACTACAGGATGACGGCTTACCTCTACTTATTGATCTTGGTCACGCGACCGGCGCCCACGGTGTGGCCGCCCTCGCGGATGGCGAAGTCGAGGCCCTCTTCCATGGCGATCGGCTTCTGCAGCACGACGTTCATGTCGGTGTTGTCACCGGGCATGCACATTTCGACACCGTCCGGCAGGGTGACGGTACCCGTCACGTCTGTCGTGCGGAAGTAGAACTGTGGCGAATAGTGCGAGAAGAACGGCTTGTGGCGGCCGCCTTCTTCCTTCTTCAGCACGTAGACGTTGCCCTGGAAGTCGGTGTGCGGGGTGGTGGTGCCCGGCTTGCAGACGACCATGCCGCGCTCGACGTCTTCCTTCTTGGTGCCGCGCAGCAGCAGACCAGCGTTGTCGCCAGCCTCGCCCTCGTCGAGCGTCTTGTGGAACATCTCGACGCCGGTGACGGTGGTTTCCTGGGTCGGGCGGAGGCCGACGAGCTCAACCTTGTCGTTGATGTGGATCTTGCCGCGCTCGATACGGCCGGTGACGACGGTGCCACGACCGGTGATGGTCATGACGTCCTCAACGGGCATCAAGAAGGGCTTCTCGACGTCGCGGACAGGCTGCGGGATGTAGTCGTCGACAGCGTCCATGAGCTCGAGGATCTTCGGCGTCCACTCGGCGTCGCCCTCAAGAGCCTTGAAAGCCGAGATGCGGACGACCGGGCAATTCTCGCCGTCGAATTCCTGGCTGCTGAGCAGCTCGCGGGTCTCCATTTCGACGAGGTCGATCAGTTCGGCGTCCTCAGGGGCGATCATGTCGCACTTGTTGAGGGCGACGACGATGGCCGGCACACCGACCTGACGGGCCAGCAGCACGTGCTCGTGCGTCTGGGGCATCGGGCCGTCGGTCGCGGCGACGACGAGGATGGCGCCGTCCATCTGGGCAGCACCGGTGATCATGTTCTTCACATAGTCGGCGTGGCCGGGGCAGTCGACGTGCGCATAGTGGCGCTTCGGCGTCTCGTACTCAACGTGCGCGATCGAAATCGTGATGCCACGTTGCTTCTCTTCCGGAGCCTTGTCGATCTGATCGAAGGCGGTGAAGTTGTTCACCTTGGAATCGGGATAGGTATCGTGAAGCACCTTGGTGATCGCCGCGGTGAGCGTGGTCTTGCCGTGGTCGATGTGTCCAATGGTGCCGATGTTGCAGTGCGGCTTGGTCCGCTCGAACTTAGCCTTAGCCACGCCGGTCTCCTTGTCTGCCGCGCTGGTTGCGAGGCTGTTAGTTGCAGCGTGCCGGTGGTTCCGGCAG
>Ga0123357_10009435_pt1 | contig 12325 bp, 7 predicted proteins | sample TergutEmb28metaG_FD_89873 | JGI IMG/M metagenome (GOLD analysis project Ga0123357, IMG submission 89873) | Embiratermes neotenicus P4 segment gut microbial communities from Petit-Saut dam, French Guiana - Emb289 P4 | ecosystem: Host-associated > Arthropoda: Insects > Digestive system > Gut ... | reverse complement strand
GGTCGCTGACGATGTTGCTGGCCTCGGCCGCAGCCATCGCCGCGCCGCTGGAAAGCAGCATCGCGGCCGCCAAAATACCGATGATGACGATGACAATCAATAACTCAACTAACGTAAAACCTTTTGATGTTTTCATGTTTTTCTCCTTTTTTTTGTTGTCTATTGCGTCTGCGCTAGATTTAGGATTCACCTCCTTAACTAGCATATTCTTTAACGCTTGAGCGTTAATATATCAAATTAGCCGGTTTTTTGCAAATCAAACCGTTTTTATTTTACCGCCAAATTTTGTATTATAAATTTCAAGATGAAAAACCACAAACAGCCGGTTATGGATAAAATCATAGCCCTTGCGCAAAACAATGTCAAGAAGAATAAATGCGGACCGTTTGCCGCTGCCGTAGTAAAGAACGGCAAAGTCGTATCCCATGCCTGTAATCTTGTAACCCAAAAAAATGATCCGACTGCCCACGCTGAGATAGAAGCCATAAGAAAAGCATCAAAAAAACTTAAAACCCACGACCTGTCCGAGTGCGAGATATACGCTTCGTGCGAGCCGTGCCCCATGTGTCTCGGCGCTATCTATTGGGCTAGTATGAAAAAAATATACTATTGCGCGGACAAAAAAACTGCTTCGAAATACGGATTTAAAGACGAAATAATTTTAAAAGAACTCAAAAAACCCGGAAATAAAAGAAAAATAAAACAATTCGTCATACCCTCTTCCAAAGCCGAACTGCCTTTTAAAGAGTGGCGCGCGGTTACCGACAAAAAAAAATATTAGGACATGTCGATCCATCCTAAATCGAAACAAACTTCGCTTTTACCCCGCTGACTTTCGAAAGTTTTGAAGCCATTGCCTTAATTTCTTTTACCGAAGCGGCAAGCTCAAGTATGATAAGCCCGTTATCGCTGCAACTGTCGCCGCAGCTGTCGTGAATGCCAAGCCTTGTCTTTATAAAACAGCCGCCGGCCGTAAGTATTCTCTGCACTTTTAAAGCAGAACTTTTTCTCTTCCCTAATGATAAAATCAGAATATCAGCCATAATATCTCCTTATTCAACGACAGAGTGGAAAGTTGAGAGTGAAGAGTTGAGATATTGAGTTTCGGCGCCGCCGAAACATACTACAGGTTTTCGCAAAGTGAAAACACATTATCTTCACCCTACACTCTTCAATCTTCACTCTGTCTTTTTATCAAAATCCAATAGTTCGCTTACCGTGACAATCTCATAGCCTTTTTCCCTTATTTCATCTATGAATTTGCCGAGAAATTCGGGAACTCTGGGATTGCCGTTTAAATCATGCATTAAAAAAATAGCGCCGTTTTTGAGCGCGCCCAGATACTTTTGGTGCATCTCTTCGGCAGTGTGATTTTTCTCCCAATCGCAGCCGAAAGTCCAGTTTATCACTTTATATCCGCGCTTTTTTGCAACGGCAATAGCCTCCTTTTTGGAGTAACCGTAAGGATAACGCATTATTACCGGCGTTATGCCGGTCGCTTTCTTTATGGCGTTTTCGCCTTTTGATATTTCGCTGTCCATCTTAGCTTCTCTGTCGGCCCCTTTATATGCAAAAAAGCTGACATGTCCGTATGTGTGGTTGCCTATCTCATGCCCTGCCGCGACGACTTCTTTTGCCAAATCGGGGTGTCCGGCAACGGAAACTCCAAGCATAAAAAAAGTCGCTTTGACATTTTTCTCTTTGAGTATTTCAAGTATGCGCTCCGTATTTTTACCCGGACCGTCGTCAAACGTAAGCGCGACTTTTTTTTGATCGGCCGGGCCGTCGGTGTAGAATACTTTGCCGGTATCCGCCAAAACCTGGCTTGCGGCAAAACAAAGCAGCGCTGTAAAAATCAAAATATATCTCATTTTTCAATCCTTTTTAAGGCATTGTAGCCCGATATGAATATGATACAAAATAAACCTATATTCAGCAATGCAAGCAGCAGACCGTACTCTATAAAAGCCGCGTGCGAATAATTTTTCGAATAAAAAAGCCTTACGGGCTGCATGACTATTACGATGTTGACTATTATCATAAAAAACGAAAAAAGCATAAAGACCAGCCCGCCTAGAGACGACTCTATCTGCGGGATATTGGAATAGTTGAATTTCGGCAGAATCGCGCCGATGGAAACCGCGGCGCAGCTGATCAGAAGAGAAGTAAAGACAGTAGCGGCCAAAGTCATCATAAATACGGGCTTTGATATGCCCATCATATAATTTGTGGCTGCCATAAGTATCATAGCTGTCGCAAATACCGGCGAGGCGCCGAAAATAATTTTTTCGGTAAACAGCTTAAATCTGCTTACGGGGCTTGTCAGAAGGAACCAGAAACTTTCGCCTTCAAGGCTTATAAGCGGAAAGGCCAGCCTTAGCGCAACTGCGGTAGCCACAAACCAGACAAGAGCGCAGTTTACCAGAGACATCGTATTGTGCATCTTAAGAGTTTCAAACGAAAGTTTGTACATGCTGAAAAGGTACACCAATATAATGGACGCCAGTATTAAAATCTGCGACCATTGGTTTGAATCCCTGAAAAACACTTTTATGTCTTTTTGGAAAATAGCGTAAAGCGGCAGCCTGCTTTTAAAAGATTGCTTCTTTATGTTAGTTGAGGCAAAAGCCTGGCCCTCGTTCAACCCGTAGGCAAAGAATTTTTTTGCAAAAATTTTGACAACGCCCCACACCGCGACCGCGCATAGCAAAAGCATTGAAAAATGAATGATTATGCGAGATATGTCGTTTGACAAAAGGCCTATTACCGCGGAAGCGTACCACCAGGACGGCAGAAATTTTGCCGTAGGAGCGTCAAGATATCCCAGATACTGCGACAGCAGTTCAAAGCCTTGCGAACTTATGAATTTTTCCGGCTGTACCATCCTGAAAACCACTAAAAGAGCCGTAAAAAAAACCGCGCCGGTTATGAAGATTATGTTTCTGACTTTTGCCGCCGGAAAAAATCTCATGACGATTACCGAAAAACCCGTTCCGGCAAAACCGGCAGACGCCAGAAAAGGAATTGCAAAGAGTACGGACAAGGCAAAAAACCAGATGTTTTCCCCTTTTACCGCCGCTAAAGCCGCAAGAAAAGGAATCAAAACGGCAAACACCATCCATGAAGCATAAAACGCCGCATTTAAAGCTTTGTACGAAAATATGCTGCTCTCTTTTATCGGAACCGAAAGAAGCCATTTGATGTCTTTGCCGAAATATATCGCGGAGAAAGAAACTATGACCGACGAGAGAACCGTCATCATAAACGCCGTCAGAAATATTAAAGCCAGAAGTTTGTTTAATATCAGAGGCCCGGCCATAGGCACGGAGTTGACATATTTTAAAAATCCGTACGACGCTGCGTAAATTATAACAACAAGCGATATGCCTATAAATATGAAAAATGCGGCCTTTAAATCATCCCTGACTTTTAAGGCAGATATTCTGTTTTTAAACGACAGAATCGAGATTTTTAAAAGATATTTCATTATGGAATCGTTCCATTACAAACTATTTATTGTATTTTGTAGTCATTGCGAGGCAGTTTTATCGCCGAAGCAATCTAGGAATAAGAATACCGTTTCTGTTAGCTTTCTGGATTGCTTTCCCCGATTACAACCTCCGGGGACAGGCTCGTTTAAGAAATAACATCCTATAATAAATACTTCGTCTTTCCTCGCAATGACTGGCAACGTTTCATTATATGCCGTCCAGAAGTTCCTTGTGGGTCTCTCCGCCGGTGAGAGTAAGATATACGGACTCCAAATCCGCAGCGGAGGACGTCGCTTTTTGAAGGTTTGCAAAAGTATCAAGCGCCAAAATCCTGCCGTCGTTTATTATGCATATTCTGTCTGAAAGTTTTTGTGCTATTTCAAGAACGTGCGTGCACATAAATATAGTTGTTCCCTCTTTGGCAAGTTTTGCGAATATGTCCTTTACAAGCCGCGCGCTTTTCGGGTCAAGTCCTACAAGAGGCTCGTCCAGGAACATCACTTCCGGCCTGTGAAGCAGGACGCCGGAGATAACGAGTTTCTGCTTCATGCCGTGCGAGAAGGAATCTATTATCTCGCCGGAACGGTCCGTCAGCTCAAACATTTCAAGAAGCTCGGGTATTTTTTTCTTCTGCTCGTCAAGCGCGACGCCGTATATGTCGCCTATCATACGCATATACTCAAACGCCGTGAGATACGGATAAACGTACGGCTGGTCCGGCACAAAACCTATTCTTTTTTTGATGTTGTCTATCTCTTTCACAACGTCCATGCCGAGAATAGAAGCCTGTCCGGAAGTCGGCTTTAAAAGACCGGTCAAAACTTTCACCGTAGTGGTTTTGCCGGCTCCGTTGGGCCCGAGAAAAGCAAATATCTCGCCGCGTTTTACGCCGAAAGTTATGTCTTGCACGGCCGTAAAATCGCCGTACTTTTTTTCTATGTCCTTTACTTCGATCGCGTTTATTTCGCCCATATCATTACTCCGGAAAGCAGGGTCAAAAGCCCCGCGTTTATTATCTGCATCCAAAAATTATCGTTCATTTTCCAAGGAATTGATTCCACTATGGTCGCAATCAGCGCCCCCGCAAACGCAAACTTCCAGTTGAACAAAAACAGTCCGGCTATAAAGCACGCTATAAAGCACGCTATGCTGCCCTCAACGCTTTTGCCTGCAAAAGATTTATGTCTGCCGAAACTCTTTCCTGCAAGCGCGGCGACGGAATCCCCGAAAGCCAGGTACAAAAAGCTGGCCATGACCATATATCTGTTGGGGAAAATAAGCGCGGTTATCAGCGCGCCCAAAAGCGTCCATATAAGCCCGCTGATTTTGTCAGCCTCTTCGGGCCTGTAAAAACCTTTAAAGTTTTTGCAGAAAAAATTATTGCAGGCCGGAACTTTAAACCTGAGAAACTCCAGCATTGCCACGACAAAAATGGCTATTGCAAGCCCCCATACGACAACCGGTTTTTCCAGATACCAGTAGCCGAAAACGTAAATAAGCGTCAGCAGATGAAAACCTTTTCTTTTAATTTCGTCCTTGGGAATCGTTGCCATTTAACACCTCAAATAAAAAGTGAAAAGTTCAAAGTGAAAATAACGACTTAAAACTTCTTTGAAACTTTGCCTTTTTGTAGTTCATTTCACTTTCCACTTTTCACTTTGAATTTTGTCTTTTTAGCTTGTTTTTTGAAAAGCCGTTATAATTTCAGTGATGCCGTTGTAAACAAAACCGTAAAAACCAAAAATATTTTCCTTCATCTGCCCCATAAGCTCCATAAGGCCGATTTCATGCGGAAAAGCGAAAGCCATGAGCAGTGAAAAGACGGCTGTGTTTACCGCAATCATAGCCACATAAGAGAAAAACACTCCGTAAACTTTTAAATCGGGCTGCCCTATGCTCAAAATATACACGGTCAGAGCCACATGAAAAGCTATTGTAAGCCCGGCAAAGAACAGAAAATACGGATAGTACAGCCGGATATCAACAAACCAGCCGGCCAATACATATATTATAATGAGCGCCACCGTATAAATCGGAAAAAAGTAAGGGGCAAGCGTTATCCATATGTTGTCTTTGGTCAAAACCACGCTTCCCGACTCTTTGCCGACGTTGAATTTTTTTATCCTGGCACCGCTGAGTATGCCGGCTATGGCATGCGAAAGCTCGTGGCCGAACACATAAGTGCGCAGAGGTTTATAAAAAGCTATCTGGAATATGCCGTAACAAAAAATGCCTATCCAGAACGGTATATACTCTTTGCCGCCGGTTCCGGCAAAAGACAGAAACGTTTTCGCAAGCGTATACGCGCCGGCCGCAACAGCCGGAAGCGCGATTAAAGCAAATAAGTTTCTGATTATTTTCATTAAAAATCTATACCCCGCAGACTTGCTACGGGAAATAACTCAGTTGTCACCCTGCGGAAGCCGCAGGGTCTATAAATTTATAGATTCTGCGACTTCGCGCAGAATGACGAGTGATGTATTACCCGTATTTCGGGAGTGATTGTATATAATTATGAGGACTACGGCAACGCCTGACGAGTATGCGGTTTAACGGCATTACGGAGTTTGGAGTTTTAGAAATAAAAAACCGGCGGACAGATTCTGTCAGTCCGCCGGTTTAAAATTGTTTGTTTCCCTCGCTTATTTTCCAAACATATATCTTACGCCTATATTCCCGTATAAATTCTCATACCTCTCAGCCGTATAATATTTTACGTTCGCAAACGTTTTCCAATTCCGCGCTATTCTTACTTCTCCCCCCAGCCCGAGTCCTATCTGTACTTTTCCTTCTTCGGCTCCAATGCTGTTAAAATTTACTCCTGTATTTTCAAATTTGTTTTCTATCTCTGACTTTATTCCCTCAAATATATATTTCAATTCCGCGTTCGCGTACCATGTCCATATGTCTTTCTCATAATCTATTCCCGCTCCGACTCTTGCGCCGGTTCTCAAATAACTGCTGCCTTCGACATCAAGATTATATATATCCGCTCCTCTTTCTTTAAATCCTTCGTAGGCTGAATTCGCAGCTTCAAGTCCCGCGTAGGGTTTTAGCAGCATATTTTCCGTCAATGCCATATTTATCGCGGCTTCGAGGTCGGCGCTTACCGTCACCGCGTTTATATCGGCTTTCGCCACGTATACACTAACGTCTCTTTCCGTGCTGAACTTATCGTAACTTCCCAACAGCATGCCTTTCAATTCCCATCTGTCTTTTAGATATCCTCCGTATATGCCTAGTCCGTTTTTGTTTCCGTCCGCGCTGAATTTTCCCTGCTCTATATTGTCTTTATTTATCCTTCCGTATACTCCCCATATTATATCGCCGCCGGCAAACTTTTCGGAAAGGAATCTGTCAAATCCGAACATTACTCCCATTGACACGTCGTTGTAATCGTCCGGTGAATTTTCGTCGCCCTTAAAACTTTCTATCCCGCTTTTCAACTGAACCCACAACCCTGAATTTGTCCCGCGGCCGTCTTTATGGTTTCTTATCTTATCGTAGATCTCGTTGTTGGGGCTGTCCGCCGCAAGATTTCTTACAACATTCGCCAGAAAATCTCCAGATGCCGTTTCTTTCAAGAAATTTTTCACTTCCGCCAAGTCTTCCGCATTTCCGCTTTCCTGTTTAGCCTTCATCTGGGTCAAAATCCCGCTCCACTTTCCGGGGTTTGCCGATATCTTGTCAAGCGCTCCGGCTATCTGGCTTTGATTGTACGGCAAGGACTGTACTTTCTCCAAGTTCGCCGTATTTGTCCCGTCCACTATCAGCTTCGCTGTTCCGTCTTCATATTTCAAGTCATAGGTTAAATTACCGCTGCTTATACTGCTGCTGACAAATACTCCGGTTAAATTATTGCTTGTAGTTATCAAATCGAATTCTTGCTGATTATACGACCCTACTCCCGCAAAAACGTCTATATTTCCTCCTATATTCGCGCTTCCTGCTTTTATCTTGTCGCTTGTCCCGTCATTAAATATATCCATCTTTAAATTCTTCAAGCTTTCAAAATTCCCGTTAACTTCCACAGTATCTGCCGTTCCATTATGCATATCCAATGCGCTCGTATTTCCAAGCTTCAGCGCCTTTCCTCTATAGGACGCATCCGCCATCATTATTATATCGCCGCCGGATATATTAAAATCTCCCCACACTTCATTCCTTCCGCCTAAATATATCGCGCCGTCTCCGCTTTTGTTTATCTCTATTCCGAATCCGCTCGTGTTGCTCAATATTCCGTCTTCAAATCTTATCGAGTTTGAACCGCTTACATTTAACCTTGCGTTTATGTCCATATATACGTCATTCGGATTTCCGGCCGCTTTATTACCGGTAAACAATACTTCGCCGCCGTCGGTATTAAAGTTTACGGCGCCAGCCGTTATGTACAACGCCCCGCCGGAATTTCCGGCCTCGTTTCCTTCAAACACCACTTCCCCGCCGCTGAAATTCATATTCGAGCCGCCTGCGGAATACGCCGCGCCGCCAAAATTAGCGCTGTTGTTTATAAAACTTACCAACGACGAAGCAAAATCTATAAGCGAATTATTATTGAATATCGCTCCTCCGTTATTAACCGCCGTATTCCCGTTGAATGTCACTTCGCTCCCGCTAAATGACATATTCGGCGCGTTATTGTATATCGCTCCTCCGTTATTGCCTGCCGTATTTCCCGTAAACTCTACTTTGCTGTTATTAAATGTTATTTCCGAATTCCCTAATATCGCTCCGCCAAGGTCCCCCGCGCTATTGCTTGTAAATGACACTTCGCCGCCGTTAAACGCTATTACCGAACCTGAATTATATATCGCTCCTCCGTATGCGTATGTGTTTCCCGTAACGCTATTTCCCGTAAATGACACATTCGCGCTGCTGAATATAAGCGTTGAGCCGAAATCATTGAGTATCGCTCCTCCGTACGCCGTTGATACATTGCTGCTGAATGACACATCGGTATTGCTGAATGTCATCGTTGAATTATGGTAATTCATTATCGCCGCGCCGCCGCCAAGTATTGTTATTCTATTATTTGTAAACGCAACTGCCCCGCCGTCGAATGTTGTTGCCGAATTATAATCATTTTTTATCGCTACGCCGTTAAAATTTACAAAATTTACATCCTTGAACGTCACAGACAAACCGCTGAATGCAAATCCTTTCCCTGTTCTTCCGGCGGCGTCTATTGTATTTCCTAATCCATTTATTGTGATGTTATCGTATCCGGGCAATCCGAACGGATTGTCATCGTCATCTGTCGCCGTTATGCTGTTTGCTAAATTTATCGTATTCCCGGACGTTACCGTTTTGTATCCGGCTACAAAACGATTCCACGGGCCTATGTTATAATACGTCAAAAGTCCCATCCAGCTATATCCGTTGTCAAAACTTCCGGACTGCCATACCAGCGTATAACTCGTCGTGCTCCCGCTTGCCGTGTCGCATATGTTATTGTCACCGAATGTTCCGTTGTTTTGCGTGTTTGAATAAAATATCGCGACGTTTGCTCCGTTTGCCGTGGTTCCTGACGATATATTGTTGATATATAATTTGCTGTTCGCAGAGTCTATCGTTATATTGTCAAAACTCAACACGCTTGTCAGCGAGCCAAAAAAGTCAACATCTAAAGTCAGCGTTCCGGCTGCTCCCGCATTCATATTGCTTATCTTTGACGACTCTGAGAACTGTACGTTCCCTTCCGTTAAATTTAAACTTCCGAAATTATTTACGGAACCTTTCTCAAAATACATGCTTCCGCTTCCGGTCTTGTTTATTATTCCGCTTCCTTCTATTCCCCCGCCTAATATCACATCCCCTGCTCCGCTTATATTTATTATCCCCAGGTTGTATATATCCTTTCCGGCTGTCGCCTCATTATTCCTAAACGTTATCCCGATTCCCATTTCCGTCTCAAAACTTATTATACCGCTGATGCTGTTATATATCGCTCCTCCATTAACCGCCGTATTCCCGTAAAATGTTACGTCGCATCCGCTAAATGACATATTCGGAGCATTACTGTATATCGCTCCTCCGTTATTTCTTGCCGTATTTCCCGTAAACTCCACTTTGCTGTTATTAAATGTTATTTCCGAATTTCCTAATATCGCTCCTCCCAAGTCGCCTGCGCTATTGCTTGTAAATGCCACTTCGCTGTCGTTAAACCTTATTATTGATCCTGAATTATATATCGCCCCGCCATATTCCCATGCGCTTCCCGCTACCCTGTTTCCCGTAAATGACACATTCGCGCTGCTGAATATCAGCGTAGAATAAAAATCATTTAGTATCGCGCCGCCGTACGCCGTTGATACATTGCTGCTGAATGACACATTCATATTGCTGAATGTCGTCGTCGAATTATGGTAATTCGTTACCGCTGCTCCGCCTCCGGGGATTGTTATTATATTGCCTACAAACGCAGCCGATCCTCCGTTGAAGGTTGCTATCGAATTATAATCACTCTTTATCCCCGCGCCATTGATTATGTTTGTAAACTCTACATTGCTATTGTTGAATGTTATTTCCGAATTATTTCCGTTGTATATCGCTCCGTTGCTGTTGTTTGTAAACGCCGCTTCTCCTTCGAATATCGCTCTGGAATTTGTCAATGCTATTGCTCCGCCTTGCCCGGCTAAAACAAAATTATTAAAATTTATATCCCTGAATGTTATTGACGAGCCGTTTAATACAAAACCCAGCCCTGCTTTTCCGGCAGCGTCTATTGTGTTCCCTAAGCCGTTTATTGTTATGTTATTGTATCCCGGCATTCCGAACGGATTTTCATCGCCGTCTGTCGCTGTTATGCTGTTTGCTAAATTTATCGTGTTCCCCGACGTTACCGCTTTGTATGCCGCCACAAAAGTATTCCACGGACCTATGTTATAATACGTCAAAAGCCCCATCCAGCTATATCCGTTGTCAAAACTTCCGGACTGCCATACCAGCGTATAACTTGTCGTGCTTCCGCTTCCCATGTCGTATATGTTGCCGTCTCCGAATGTGCCGTTGTTTTGCGTGTTTGAATAAAATATCGCTACGTTCGCTCCGTTTCCTACGCTTCCTGCGGATATATTGTTGATATATAGTTTACTGCCAGATGTGTTTATCGTTACATTGTCAAAATACAGCACGCTTGTCAGCGAGCCTAAAAAGTCAACATCCAATGTAAGCGTTCCGGCTGCTCCCGCATTCATGTTGCTTATCTTTGACGACTCTGCAAAATACGCGTTACCTTCGCTTAAATTTAAAGTCCCGAAATAATTTCTGGAACCCGATTCAAAATATATCGTTCCGCTTCCGCTTTTGTTTATCGTTCCGATTCCTTCTATCCCTCCGCCGAATATTACGTCCCCTGTTCCGCTTATATTTATTGTCCCCAGATTGTATATATCATTTCCCGCTGCCGCCTTATTATTCCTAAACGTTATCCCGCTTCCCGTTTCTGTTTCAAAATTTATTATACCGCTGATACCGTTATATATCGCCCCGCCGGCGCCTGCCGTATTCCCATCGAATGTTACTTCGCTCCCGCTAAATGACATATTCGCATTATTGTATATCGCTCCGCCGCCTGACTTCGCGCTGTTGCCCATAAATGCCGTCGCTCCGTTAAACGTATATGTCTGGCCGGGCGTCAAACCGCTGTATATTGCTCCTCCTGCCCCCGCTGTCGCTGTGTTGCTTGTGAAATTTACTGCACCGTCAAATGTCACACTGCTCTGCGCCAGGTATAGTCCACCGCCGTTCTGGCCTGCTGTATTTCCCGTAAATGTCGTTATGCCTCCGTTAAAACTTATGTATGAACTTGTGTCTCCCCACACGGCTCCGCCGTTGCCGGCTGCAGTGTTTGACGTAAATGACGCTTCGCCTAAACTCAACAATGCCGGGCTTCCCGTATTATATATCGCTCCGCCGTCTGTCTCTGATTGATTCCCGTAAAACGAAGCATGCCCTATACTCATTGCTGCGTTATTGTATATCGCTCCGCCGCCGTTTGTTGCCTTATTAAATGTAAATATCGCACTATCTGCCTTAAATATCGCTCCGGCTCCAATATTATTGTACGTTTCATTATATACGGCTCCGCCGGAATTCCCTGCTGTATTTGACGAGAATATCAGCACGCTTCCGGATTGCGCATCAAATGTCGACGCACCGGACCAAGCCCCATTAAGTATTGCGCCGCCGCGCCCTATTGCCGTATTTCCTATAAATGTTGTCGTGGAACCGGATAACAAGGTTAATGTTGACCTGCTGGTTAATATCGCCCCGCCGTCGCTGCCCATGTTGCCGGTAAATAATGTATTCCCGGCAAGAATCACATTACCACTATTACTATGTATTGCGCCGCCTTGATTTGCCTTATTCGCCGAAAATATTACATTGCTTCCCTCTTCTGTTTTCAATAACCCTTCATTGTGTATTGCTCCGCTTCTATTCGTTACCGTATTTGAAGCAAACTCAACATCTCCGCTTATGTCTATTGTCCCGTAATTAAATATTGCTCCGCCGCTTCCGGCAGCACCGGCAGTTAACGCCGAATTATTTGCAAATAAACTGTCGCTTATATTTATCGTACCGTAATTAAATATCGCTCCGCCGTCCGCTGTCGTCACCGTGTTATTTGCGAAATATGTCTGAACCAGATTGAGCGTCCCTAAATTATATATTGCTCCTCCGGCCTGACCGTTTGCAACTGAATTCGAAACAAAACTTCCGGAATCTATTGTAACTGTGCCGGTATTATAATTATATATCGCGCCGCCTTGCCCGGTTCCTGCAAAATTCTTAAAATTAATATCCCTGAACGTTATCGATGAGCCATTAAACGT
>Ga0123357_10009434_pt1 | contig 12325 bp, 9 predicted proteins | sample TergutEmb28metaG_FD_89873 | JGI IMG/M metagenome (GOLD analysis project Ga0123357, IMG submission 89873) | Embiratermes neotenicus P4 segment gut microbial communities from Petit-Saut dam, French Guiana - Emb289 P4 | ecosystem: Host-associated > Arthropoda: Insects > Digestive system > Gut ... | reverse complement strand
TATTATATGCCTCTACATGTTTCGAGCACTATATGCTCATCATCAGGAGGTCAAAATTGTATTATACAGCATCTGGTATCATCACACCTGTAGGTGGCCGTCCCGTGCACAGGTCCTCTCTCAACCTGTGCACCGGACGGCCACCTACTGAGTGTAATGATACCAGATGAGTACCAGGAGCATTTCCTGGGGGTAAAGGCGGCCGGTGCATAGGGCTGACATCCTTACCACCATCCTGTGCCGTTGCCATGAAATCTGGGAACATTAACTTTCTGGAACCCTCTGGGTCACTCCAGGCCTATAATGGGACTGCTTGACCTTTACTTTAGGTTTATTATACTCTTTTATTTCCCGGTTATAATCTCTGCATGTGTGCTGGGGACGGTGTGCCGTTTGATGAACTGAGAACTCCTGTCGTTGACCCAGTCATACTGCGTACAAATTGGTTAGGGAAAGAAATTTCCCGGTGGTGGTGCTGTATGCTATTCATGAAATGAAGAATTTTGGTTTCAAGAATCCAGTTTGGTTGTTCGAGCTTTTTCTGGCATGCCTTTGATTTTACTGTGCGTATTAAAGGTAAATTCATCTCTATGCATAAGCATCACCTTAGCATGCGTGTAGGAGACATGAAAGCAGAATTGAACGCGTGGTAGATGACGACACTAATCTAAGGCGACATGTTGATTTCACATCGTTGCTACACATAGCTACACCTACATACGCACTGCTCATTTGTAATGAGCCCCCGATATATACTGAATCGGAGGATGGGTGGCACCAGACGCCGGTCTGGGTGCAGTGGTGGTAAAAACAATGTCTCTCTTTACCCGAATTCGAAATTTCGAAATTTGAGCCCCGACCCCCAAGCCCACCACTTTCATAATCTTGTTGTGCCGGCTTACACGAGACGGTCTTTTTTGGATTTGCAACTCATCGGAGGAAACTTGGTTAGGAACTGGTATCGACTGCATAGAAGGTGGTTGTGTCATGGTGGCCATTCACATGAAGTTCGCAGTGCACTGTACTTGTTTAATGGCTGTCGAATCAACACACACATTTTGCTGGTCGAAGGAATACTGTTTGTTACAGTGCCTTCGTTGGGAATATATTTACAGTTTGATAATTAGTTACTGAAATCTGATACAAAAATGGACATAAATAAATCTACGAGTTACAGAAACAGAGAGCAAACTGGGAGAAGGTGAAGCCAAGTGAATGTGTTATCGAGTGCTCTAAAAATAGTTATAAATCTTGAATTTATTAAGGATTTTATTGTAAAGCGAACAAATTTACACTAGAGATATGTCTAAAAACACATCCTTGTTTTCACGATGGATTCTGCGTGACATAAAAATAGTTTAAATCTGCTTATAAATTCCAGCAATTAAATAACTGGGCTTTTTTTTTTTCAGGAACCGATAATGTGGAAATTTGCGCCTATTAGATCACATAACGACGCAATTCAGCAGATTAGTTTCAGTGTCACTGTGATGCAGTTCTTTTGTGTTTATGGTGTTTTGTTATTCGTAGAATGGTCTTTGTCGAAGAATGAGAAGGTAACGAGTTATTATCTCCGTTAAATAAGATTCTTACTTAAATCCGATTTTTAAGAAGAGAAATTGTGTTCTGCAACGAAACCCAGAAACAGGACATTACGAACTTCATTGGAAGAATCCAGAAAGTCGACTGCCTTAAACGGAGCATGAATTACGAACTGAAAGTCAGAATCATGCCCTTCAGATATCAAATCAATGACGAATTTGTTCCCCCCAAACAGACGGCTAACCAAGCTTTCTAACTTCGAGATTCAAAACGTTTACGGCAGTATATTTGCGAAAGAAGTCAGACGTTTGCCGGACATTTGCATCGTGGATCATGTTACGTGTGCTTCTCCGGACTCTAAAAGTTTCCATAAAGCGGTTTTTTGACATACCATACATACCAGTGGTGCAGTGTTTATCACTCTCGCCTAAGCTTGCCACCTTTTTTTATTCCATAGTCCTGAAACTGTAAATCTTCTTGCATCTGAAGGTACTCAGAACGATCCTCTTAGTTAATGAGTAAAGCGGGGTTAAAGATGCCGGAGCGTGAATCTGTCAATCTCCTTATAGTTTCAAGGTGAATTTAAGCAGTATGTCTATTCCCCATACACATGCCGTACATAGAGGCAGCTTCACCTTTTTTAGGACAATTAGAACTTGAGGGAATGTTGTGAAGGCAATGGTGTGTAAAGTCAGAGTACAGTTACTTTTGAAAGGTAACTCTCCTCATTAAAGCCATGTGACCTACCCTGTTGCACAGAAGTAGACCTGTATTAAATTTTCAGAACTCGTAGTCGGCGTACCTGTGTAATGCGCGTACTTTACTTAAGAAAAATTCTGAAGTTGTAAAATAGAAACCTGCTTACATTTATTTAATATACGATTTGTTTCACCGAGAATTTGTGTCTAAACACTATGTCTTTTGGAAGAAGGTTATTTTTATGACAAAGTACAGCGTAACTTACGTTTGTATAATGTGCTACTCATACCCTGCATATTCGTACAATTAATAAGACAGCCAACGAGTACAAGCCCAGCACCCTAATCAGGGTTAACGTGTTGGGCTTGCATTAATTTGTTCTTAAAAATTCCCTGAGGATGGTACCCTGGTGCCGAAACATGTAGGAATGTAACACTTGTCATGAACATCAGCTAACGAGTACAAGCCCAGCACCCTAATCAGGGTTAACGTGTTGGGCTTGCATTCATTGTTTCTTAAAAATTCCCTGAGTATGATGCCCCGGTGCCGAAACATGTGGGAGTTTAACACTTGTCATGAATTGTATTTTATTGAGTGCGTTTGTTGGTTGATGTATTGATTATTTTTGTATGTTTTCGTTCGCTGAACGTGTGGTCAGAAAGTCAAAGGACAGCCGCCTTTGCTGCTGTACTGATGGATTCTCGCCCCAAAGAGTGACCGTTATAGAGATGTGTTCCGATTTTCGTTCGTGTTTTCTTGCAAACACTGGGAGAGTAACTTAAAAAAATGTAAAACCAATTATTACAATTATTACAATTCGAACCTCAGAATGCACAAAATGTTATTAAAGTCACAGTATTACATCACACCACCTACATGTTGAGGACCTCGCTGGCCCATCATCTGGGAGCACACAATTGAATTTAGCTGCCGAAACCCCATCAAAGCATTTAGACATCTACACCTGACTCTAAATTATATCTCGATAAAATGAAGAGTTTTCGGCAGCTACCTGCCTCACATTTGAAGGAGGAAGCTCTAGATCGCACTATGTCGAGAGCTTGATTTGGAAGAGGCTTTGGACCTGTCGTAAGACAGACTACTAAATGAATGAACGTGAGAAAACGTTATGCAGCTGTCTTGTACAATTGTGTGCTCCCTGATGATGGGCTAGTGAGCGCCGAAACATATAGGAGGTGGTGTGATGTAATATTGTGACTTTGATAAAACTGTGTGCATTCGTTGGTTCGAATTGTAGTAATTGAATTGTAATGCACGGAATGGAGAAAGTGAAAATGTACATCCACTTTCTTTTTACATCCCTTTCATTTCAAATGGAAAGTCATCCTATCATCACTAATTATATAATCTAAGAATCAATCAAACAGTATTTGTGTAATTTTTCCATTGCGTCTGAAAGGAGAAACCTGCTTTGTCGACTTCGAACGAGAATTTTTTAAGTACAGTAAAATGTCGATATTTGAAGATCGTGTGAGAATTACAGTATATCCTCCAGAGTTTCGTGTTCTGTGACATTACATGATGAATAACCATCAGTGTAAGCCACCCTTTGTAACTCTTTGCATCTAGGATATCCAGTATTTTTGTGCTGTTAGGAATGCTGCTACGCGTTGGCTCCATACCTCTTCTGCGAAACGATGGCTCGGTCGTACAGCAGGCTACTGCCACTTTGCGAGCGATGTCTGGCGCCCTCATCCAATATATTCCAGCATCAGCATCCGAATGACGCAATTACGAAGCGAACGGTCGCTGGCTGGGGCCGTTACTGCTAAGGTAAACCGGGGTGAATACATGGCGCTCCATTTTATACAGTCCAATGTTTCCTAGAAGAATAGCACGACATAAGGTCGGGGGTGGAGAAAATGGCCTAAATGGAAGGTGCTTTTCAGAGGCGGGCGTTGACTTCTCGATTGACAGCTGGAGAGATTACGTAACAGATAAAATGTAAAGGGAAAGTTGCGCCCTCGTTGTTTAAGAATAGTAACATGAAGGCGTATACGAAAAGTGGAGTTACATGCTGCTGCCCTTCAATCCCTGCAAGGACGTTAAGAACGTGGTAGGCTAGAAGAACATTCTCGTCTTGTTATTAAGAGAGAAGTTGCTGTCTTTGTTGGTATCGGACTTGGTGGTATTCGAGCTATGCACGTGGTATGAACTAAAATTTTCAGAACAAAATAACCGTCGTTAACGTACGGTATATTTCGGCAGAAGGCCGGCAATGCCAAAGATTTTGGTGACAGTGTACAGAGTGGAAAGATTTTCGCGCAGAAGTTGTCCATAGTGTGATTTCATGTTGAACAGTAAGTTAGAGTAAGATGTTCTTCAGCGTATGTCTCGAGGCCTGGGTGCATCTGAGTTATACGTACGTACATTCGATGTAGAGGACACGTATGAATACAGATACAGACGTGCGTTGCACGAATTGTGCTACGGGTCCAGCTAATCGTCAAGAAATACTTCTTGGAAAGTCGCTTGGGATGCTTCTCAGTTCTCATGTGAAGTCGAGTAAGCTTCTGTCACTATTGTGTTGCAGCTGCAGTTATGGCATCTTAATTTGATGGTGTCCGTACCGTCCGTGGGGGTGAGTGCCGTAGGTGTTCATAACCCAGGAGCTGCTGCAATCTTCGAAACTTGTCTTGATGACGTCGACCAGCCTAAAATAGTGCGAATTCCCGTGCATGTTGCAGGATTCGTCACGTGTGTATTTTATGATCATTTTATCACAACTTAGCGTCGGTGCAGCATGTTTCTTGCGTAAACTTACCAACGCGTCGCATAATCGCTATAAGCGCTGCTGAGAAGTACTTTAACGTTTTACAGCCTACTGGTTACCCGATACACCAACAAGTTTAACATTCAACAACTGTACGCTCTGCCCACACTGTATTTATGTGTTTTGTATTTATACAGGGCGTTTCAAAATGTACTTCGGGATTACAAAAAATTATTATAGGAAAACCGTAGGACAGGTATTTACGAAACCTGTACAGATAGAAGGAACAACTCAAAATTTTTTTTTCCCAGTAAGTTGTTTTTCATCATAGTTCACATTTCTGCCGCTAGGCGATGCGAGTGTATGTAGTGAGAAAATGGCCGCTCCGGGGAAGAAGTCGTTTTGTGTGTTGGAATATCACACGAGTAAGTCTGTGGTTACTGTGCAACGTGCATTTCGTGCAAAGTACGCAAAGGACCCGCCTACAAGACCTCGCTGACCTAAAGCTATGGATCATTGCAGCAGTGAAGAATATCGATGCACCCATGTTGATGCGTGTGTGGCAAGAACTTGAATATCGTATCGATATGTGCCGTGTCACCCGTGGTGCACACATCCAACATCTATAGTTGTTAAAAAAAAAAAAAAAGCTTTTTCAGTTTTCCTGTGGCTGTGAAAAATCCCATTAAGGTAGGTCCTTTGGTTTCCTTGTTATAAAGGTTTGTAATCCCTTCCGATCGCACTATGGACCTGGGGTCGACTCAGCCTCTAACAGAAATGAGTACCAGGAGCATTTCCTGAGGGTAAAGGCGGCCGGTGCGTAAGGCTGACAACCTTACCACCGTCCTGTGCCGTTGTCATCAAATCTGGAAACCTTAACTTCCTGGAACCCTCTGGGCCACTCCAGGCCTGTAATGGGATTGCTTTACCTTTTCCAAATGTTCGTAATCACGGAGAACATTATGAAACGCCCTGTATCATCCAATTCAAATTAGGAATCGAAAAGCCGAGTTTTGTTCAGTGATTCCGCTTCTCATTGATGACAGGAATACCCTTTCCGCATGCGGGTATAATTGCTTCTCTGATACTGTCAAAACGTACGGTAGCCACAATTTTAAACAATACTGCGATCAAGAAACATAAATTAAACACTAAGAACTAGAATTCGAATCGCAACCGAAACTGTACCGCAATACGTACACGCCGCTTTAACAACTCTGCCTACCGTACATATTGGTAGGAATACGGAACAACCGAAACAAGATCACTTTGTGTTCTCTGTTAGGCCCGAATGTACTGCGGAATGTAACCAATACAGGAGTTGGAAAACATGCATGTTTTATTACGCGGCTTTATCATACAGATGAAACCCTCCAACGGCAAAGTCAAAGCAGACATTTTACAAAACCATCTTAGTGGCTACTTTATGTACTATCACGTTTAACAATAAACAATTCAACGTTCTGCCCACACAGTGTGTTTATGTGTTGTGTGTGGATCACAGAACAAACAGCGATTATTTCCCTATACAGCATTAAATCAACGGTTTTTACAGCCGAGTAGGAAAGTGTTTACAGCGCGGTACGGACTGAGTATACGTATACATAATTCGGTTTATTCTCAAGTCCAATGCGTACCGCACCTTCGCGTGACTTTTATCAGACGAGTACTTGAGACAGCTCTGGTAACTTAATTAGCCATTACAGTTCCATCGTATGGCGCCTTCGTTATTAAACTATCTTATCAGTTTATACAGGATGAGGTAAAATAGAATGTGACGATCTTCAGATAGCTGGTTCGATGAGTTGGGTTAATACGAGGAAAAACTTTCATCATCATAAACATCGAGGATTGGATCCTCTGATCCGTTCCGTCTCCAGATTTACAATTGCTCACGCCAACACTTCTTCGGTCTTCCAATTGTTCTCCTTCCTTGTGGCTTGTAGTGGTATGATTTCAGAGGGATTCGGTTTTGTGGCATTCTTTGCAAGTGTAAAAGTCAGTTCCGTCTGCATTCAGAAAACGGGCATGTTTGAAGGCCCTGAGGTTAGCTACCACAAAACTTACTCAGCGAGGGACTGGTTATCCATCCTGAGGACATCCTACCCAACTCGGAATCTCCAGAGGAAGCACAGGACTGGTTCACAAATGAGGAACAACCAATCAACAATAAAAAGGCATTTGATATATATATATATATATATATATTGTAATTTGTAAATCAGTCCTGTGCTTCCTCTGGAGATTCTGAGTTGGGCAGGGTGTCCTCAGAATGGATAACCAGTCCCTCGCTGAGTAAGTCTGGTGGTAGCTAACCTCAGGGCCTCCAAATATACCCATTTTCTGTAGGGGTGTGTTCCCTTAGCCGAAGGTCTCGGTTTTGAGGCGCCGAGGACTCGCCTTCATCCGCTCCTCTCTGCTACAACTAAGGTTACATTGCCCAGGGATCACGATCGAAGACGTGAGGAAATCGGATTTGCTGGCAGAGCTGACCGATGTCTTGTCAGACGGTGTTACCCAAGAACTGGCTTTCACACTTGCAAAGAATGCCACAAAACCGAATCCCTTTGAAATCACACCACTACAGACCACAAGGAAGGAGAACAATTGGAAGACCGAAGAAGTGTTGGCGCGAGCAGCTGTAACTCTGGAGACGGAACGGATCAGAGGGTCCAATCCTTGATGTTTATGATGATTTTTTATTTTTTAAAAACTACATCTCCTGACGCGCGGTACATTCTTGTTTACTGTGATCGGAAATTAACCATAACTCCGCAGTAGACGTTTCTCGGTGGCTGTAATTTCGACCCTGACGTGGCATTTCGTCCCTTAACGTGATGATGTTCAGTATTCACTGTAAGCAATCTATCGCAACGTCGGGGGCAAGCTCTATGCCTTTGTGCAGTTATGGTTAATTTCCAGTAGAGATAATAGGACTATATTGCATGTCAGGGAGACCAATTAAGAGAAATACTTTTTAAGAAGTAAAAGGCGAACGTTAAATAGCATTTCACTACTCACAATTTGTAAATTTTTTTGTGTTTCTTACACTCAACCCAATTCATCAGAACAGCGATCTGAAAAGCTTCATATTCTGCCGAAATCTATATTATAGACTTCTCTAGAAGGCTATCTAGCCGTTTAACATTTTAAAGCCTACCGGCGACGTTACGTACCACCAGGTTTAACAACCAAGAATCCTACATGGCGATCACAATGCCTTATGTGATCTTTTCCTTATACAATATTAACAGACTAGATTTTATGAACGGGGTGCAGAGTGTTTACTGAGCGGTACGCACTGAATCCTTACATAACACTGATACGTTTCGTTAAAAGGGATAAAGCACAGCCATTTATATAAGCGCCACCCACTTTAATATCAAGAAAACTCTGTGCAAGACGTGTTCAAAAAAAGACCGAAATTTGCTATAAAGACTTTATTGCTCATTTTACAGCATTTCAAGTACTGTCCCCTTCAAAGTAGTCCCCTGTACTGGCGATACACCGTTCCCAACGTTTCTTCCACTGTCGGAATGCTTCCTGGAACGCACTTTCTGTGATGGCGCGCAGTTCTCTTATCGCGTTTTCCTGATTCTCCTCTATGGTTTGGAAACGACGTCCTTTCAAAGTGGTTTTAAGTTTGAGAAACAGGAAAAAGTCTGCTGCGGTTAAGTCCGGAGAATATGGTGGATGGGGCACAAGGGATGTCTGATGTTTTGCCAGATAACCGCGGATGAGGAGCGACGGGTGAGCCGGCGCATTGTCGTCGCGCAACATCCAAGTTTGGTTTTACCACAATTCAGGCCTCTTCCTGTGCACAGCATCCCTCAAACGCGTTAGACTTCCTGGTGCAACTGTTTGTTTACCATCTGACCACGTGGTAAAAATTCATGATGGACAATGCATTCAACATCATACCCATAAACCCACGTCTCATTTCCTGTTATGATGTTCTTAAGAAAGTTTTCATTATCATTTGCATTGGCAGGCAGTTCCTGACTGATTTCAAAACGGTTCTCTTCCTGATCGTTAGCCAACAAAATCGGAACGAATTCTGTACTGACGCGACGCATCTGAAGTTTTTCAGTAAAAGTTTGATGCCCACTTCGTCAGCAACTTCTCGGACAGTTAACGAGGATTTCCACGAATCACAGCAAGAACTCTCTCGACATGGTCGTCGTTTTTTTGATATTGAAGGTCGTCCAGGCCTGGGATTTTCACCGACCGATATTTTACCCTCTTTAAAATGCTTAAACCACTCATAGCACTGCATTCGGCTCATATAGTCCTCCCCGTGTGCCTGGTTAAGCAAATGCAATATCTCTGTAAAATTTCTACCAATTTTGCAGCAAAATTTCACACACACACACACGTTGTTCTTCAAGCTCTCATTGTCATTTTGTCACTAATCCGACGAACAGCTTGTGCACGTGCTCAGTATAGCGGATGTAGCTCGACGACTAATGCTCATAGCGAAACGGGACAAATGGCAGTTTGTTGTCAAAATCTGACTCTAGGTGCGCTCAGTAGCCGCAGCGCGCTCACTATGCTGGTTGGCGCGCTATTTAAAAATTAGGTCTCTTTTTGAATACGACTCGTATTCTGCCCACACAGTGTATTACGTGACTTCCCTAAACAGAATTAACTGATTAGCGTCTGTAATGCAGACGGTATGTTTACTGTACTGTGAGGTGGGAAATGAATTATTACATATTTTAGATATAATTCAGTATTCAGTAAACGCCATGTTTTAAAAGGTCAATGACAACTGAAAAACATGGACTTCTGGTATTTTACACCGTGTAGTCTGGTAAAAATCTACCTGTGTTTAGGAGGAATATTCCACTTCTACATTCAGGCAGCTGACAGCATAGAATGTTCTGAAAATCAGTACACGAATTCATATTTCATTCATAATCACCCCCATCAACACGAGAGATATCGTAAATAAAAACGGTTTTCTGTATTTGTAAAAATCTTATGATGTCGACAAGGACGGCAGTCCTGCTGTCTTACTGAATCTAGCGCTGTTGCCTTCCAACCTCGGCTCAAACGGACATGATAACATGATCTTAGGTGGTTTCCTCTGCTTTTTCAGCTCCAGTCCCCTGTAAAAGTACCAAAATCTCCCTGTCGCCCTTTCTGGTACGTCAGTACCAACCCACAAGTCTACGTAATATCCGGGTAACTGACGGCGTCGCTAAACAAACCGAAAATGAAAAATAACTGCCCCGCCTACGCCACGAAAGCATCAGCCCTCAACCCTGAAGGGCCTAATGGTTATGTGTGATGTCGGGTTCCGCCGCGAAGCAGAAGAGACCTGCGCTCTTCTGGGTTATTACACAGTGAGTAGCGGTAATTTATTGCCGAAGTTTCGGTACAACCTATCAGTCCCATCCTCAGGGGTCAAAGAATCCGAATGCTTTTGGATTTTTGACCGATGAGGATGGGACCTATAGGTTGTCCCGAAACGTCAGTAATAAATTATCACCACTCACCGCACAATAACTCAGAAGAGCGCAGTTTTCAGCCTAGTGGTTAATTTACGCACCACCACGTTTAACGTTCAAATTTTCCACGTTATTCCCACACATTATATTTATGTCTCTTGTCTTATGTATCAGAATAGGGAAAACAACGATTGTTTCCTCATACAGTATTAAATGGTTGGTTCTTATAACCGGGATGAAGTGTGTTTGCTGTGCGGTACGGACTGGATCTTCATAATTCAGGTTAAACGAATAGTATATACAGATATTTGGAACTACATTTATTTGTATAATTAATGGGATCATATTAAGATAAATTCTGGGAACTAACCCCCTCCCCACACGCATTTAGAAACCCTTACCTAGCCAACAGTCGATAGACTGGCTAACCTAGGAGCAAAAAGAGTAAGTGCAGCCTTGGCTGCATTATGTCACATACAATACTTGTCAGAGATCAGTTACCTCACTGCGCACATCAATGTTAAGTTACATGTGCAGGTACCTAGCAGATATCCTTGAAAAACGGCTACAGGTCAGGGGTCGCGTGCCTCTTGCAATTAGAAGTCCTTACCGCTTGCCGCGATTTGCAATTCTGAAGGATCAGTTCACGTACGTCACTCAAACGGACAGTAGCCTTTTGAGTGCACAGTAAACTGAGGTCTTGTGGAAATGAAAGTTTTTAAAGCATACTTGGTAACTCAACCCGCTTTAACCCTTTAAACGCCCAATTAAATCCCATCTGCCATTTGCTGTGATTATTAGGAGCTCACCATATTCTCCACGTTAGCAGGGTAAGGGTTAAATATTTAAGAAACTGCGTTTCGGCCCATATAGGGTATTTATGCATTTCGCGTGACTGAAACAGTTTCACAGTACTGTTTTTTCCTTAACAGCACTAAGAAGCTGGTCTTCGTAGTGGAGCAATTTTAGACGTCTAAGCGGACAGAATGCTGGTCCCAGTGGCCGCGCGGTCTAAGGCGTAGATCTGCGGCCGCTCGCCTGCTGAGATTGTGGGTTCGAATCCCACCAGGGGTATGGATGTCTTTCCCTTGTAAGTGTTGTGTGTTGTCAGGTAGAGGTCTGTGCGACGAACTGATCACTCGTCCAGATGAGTCCTACCGACTGTGGTGTGTCGTTGTGTCTGATCTATAAACCTCGTGATTGAGGAGGCCCTGGCCCGCTGGGGACTCTCGCGCCAAAACAAACGAAAATAAGGGACGGAGTATTATTTGTAAGATTCTCGTTTTTCCTAGTCAGTTAACAATGTAATTTTTAATTCCCCACCTCTTCTCTTTTTTAACACGTATATTTTATATCCCACCTCATAAACGCCTGAACTAAACGTCTAAATCTATCAATGGATTACATATATCTAGTTTTGTTTATATGCAGAAGAAACTAAGTCTAAATTAAAACACTTTATTATCCAACAGATGCAAAACTATATAACTCGTAGATACAATTAGAATTTGTTCCAACATGTTTCGGATCACAAGGGATCCATCATCAGGGAGCTCTATACAGTGCTTGGCTAAAATTACAGTAACGGTTCTATCGTGTCCGTTGATATGTACGTAGTCGTTGTTATGGTAGCATATTTGCCCGTGGTGCGTTTGTGTGCTTCACAGTCTAGAGAGACACCCAAATGCACCACGGGCAAATACGGTCCCATAACACCGACTACGTCCATATCAACGGACACGATAAATCCATTACTGTAATTTTACCCACGCAATGTATAAAGCTCCCTGATGATGGATCCCTTGTGATCCGAAACATGTTGGAGCAATTTTAAATATTTTTAAATATTTTATAATAATTCTAATTGTATCTACGAATTATATATTTGTGTATCTGT
>Ga0123357_10009432_pt1 | contig 12325 bp, 12 predicted proteins | sample TergutEmb28metaG_FD_89873 | JGI IMG/M metagenome (GOLD analysis project Ga0123357, IMG submission 89873) | Embiratermes neotenicus P4 segment gut microbial communities from Petit-Saut dam, French Guiana - Emb289 P4 | ecosystem: Host-associated > Arthropoda: Insects > Digestive system > Gut ... | reverse complement strand
TTATTATTATTATTATTATTATTATTATTACGACCATAGGTACAGTACCGACAAAAATTTAAAAATGTGAAGCTTCCCTCTGCCTAATTCAGTACTAACCCCAGAAATGACATACATGGAAGTGTCGAAAAAGTTCCAGTTTTCCTTAGCTTTCTGAATGAGATAGAGGCAGCAGTTAGCTACACGCCCTGACCACGGAAAGTACCCTCGGTACCCAATGGGCAAGAATAACGGATTGATTACAATTCCAGACGACAGCTGATGAACCTCTGTCGAATTTCGGCATGGACATTCATGGACTTTGTTTTGATATAGACTTTTCCTTTCTAATTTCCCCGTTTCACGGAATCCGCTATGGAACCAGCAATGGAGCTGTGACGTAATCTCTCTCAAAATTGGATGTGACCGTCTTGCTCCTATAACTCTATACGCAGCTGCAGTTCGGAAAACAGTAGAACAGGGAAGCAGGAGGAATACTTGGGCTTTAGTAGGTACAAATAAGACGAGGCTGAGGAAGAATACGCAGTGAGAAGCTTCATAATGTGTACGCCTCATGGAAGGATGACAAAATCATGGAGAATACAACAAAAATCTTTCCCATTAACGAGTGTTGTACAAAGAATACACAAAATGTAAAACATTATTACAGAATCACAGATAAAACTGTCCTCTGAGCAAGTATGATTGTAGCTTACACTGCCTACTTATGCGAGAGTTATAACGACACTGCAGCAGCGTAATTTGATCTTGTATGGCTGGTACCGTTGGAATGGGGATCTATAAAGCGTACAGTCAGCACTAAAACCGTAGGAACTGTATCCAGGAAATTCACTTTATCGAGTTACAGCACCCAAGCTCTCGTCACTTTTAGGCCCGGTCACTTGTTCCCTGCACAGATACGGCAGGCAGTTTTGGACACTGACACGAGATAAAGGCAGACACCTCTCACTGAATAATAGATGTCACACTCCTTCGAGTTTGCGATAAGAAAAACATTTTAACAGCAGTAGTCTAGAAGCGAATGCATTGCTACTTGCGTTGCAGAAACACAGTTTTGTGGTGCAAGACCAAGGCTTAAACTTTTGGTGCCGGAATTATTTTTTTTTAATTTTAGCACACCCTCTATATAAAATGTGAATAATACAGGAACCAAACACGTTAGATTTATGAAACAAACTGCATTTTGAAGAGGAAAAAAACGGAGAGTATATACCATGTTTAAAATATTCAGTACCTATATGTGTTGAATAAATATATAAAATGAAACGTTTAGAGGTTAGCGGTGCGGTACGACCACTATAGTCGTCATTAGGCGTCAAAGGGTTCTGTGAATGGTTGCCCTGTGAATGCATGCCATAAAACAGCATCGCCTGCAACCCACACTTCCTCTGGCATTTCCTTCTGAATAATTTGAGTCATATCGTGTTAAACTCTTGTGGACCTATTCTTATTCCTTAAACAAGTGTGTTTTTGACATCACGCGTGCGTGCTGCGTGTTTGTGTGTGTGTGTGTGTGTGTCACACTTCAACTGTTGAAACATTGAAGGATTTTCACGTTAAGTGTTACAAAAATTATGCCCATGAAAAACACCGGAATGGCATGTGTTCTAATACACTATAATCAACAAGAGCATGGCGGAGATGCGAACTTATACGTACGGCACTAGCGACTCTTAATTTTAGGTCCTGAAATAATGTACGGTAACAGACGAAGGAGAAACATGAAACTTTCGTCAAGGTAATATTCGTACGGCGTGCAAAACAACGCTGCGTCCGTCAGACGGATTGTCTTTGTAATGAGGACAACAGCTAACGAATCATTGATGACACAAATATAATATTGGGTACGAAATACCACACACATATTTTTACACATTACATAAAAATTTCTTATGTTTATCGGACCGTGCATCATCTTGATAGTTGAGTAAAGAGAGACCAACTTGATGTTACTTGATTTATTATTTCTTTATTTAATGCTCAACATGTTTCGGATGTTAATACATCCATCCTCAGGAGTTTGCGACTTATGTGCTGAATTATTTCATGGGTTGTATTGATGTGGTTCGATGTGTTTTGGTGTTACGTTGTGGTTTGGCTGGGGTGGTGTGGTATCCGTATGCAGGCTGAGGCACTAGTGCCTCAGCCTGCATACGGATAATAAAGCAAGTGACATCAAGTTGGACTCTCGTTACTCAACTATAAACATTTCTATTTCTTTAGCCAGCATTCACAATTATCGCAACGATACGAATCTTTGAATTTGTAAACGACAATTAAAACACTTTATTATCCAACAGATGCACAAACATATAATTCGCAGATACAATTAGAATTATTATAAAATATTTAAAAATATTTAAAATTGCTCCAAAATATTTCGGATCACAAGAGATCCATCTTCAGGGAGCTCTATACTGTGCTTGGATAAAATTACAATAATGGTTCTATCATGTCCGTTGATATGGACGTAGTCGGTGTTATGGCAGCATGTCCATGTCAACGGGCACGATAGAACCATTACTGTAATTTTAGCCAAGCACTGTACAAAATTCCCTGATGATGGATCCCTTGTGATTCGAAACATGTTGGAGCAATTTTAAATATTTTTAAATATTTTTAAATATTTTATAATAATTCTAATCGTATCTACGAATTAAATGTTTGTGTATCTGTTGGTTCATAGTGTTTGAAACGTCATTTGATGCACGGTACAAACATGAAGACTGTAGATGATAAATTTAAAAAAGTCTGCGTAATCTCTACCTAAGTTAACGCCGTCCCTATGCAAGCCATGATGGCGTATGGGGAGTAGAAGTATAGCTCCATTTACTCTTAACCTCGGCACTACACAGGGTGATTGTTAGCTTCACGTTCCGACTACTTAACCGTCGGAGGAAACAGCCCTCACAACCCTTTGAAAGTAACCTGGATGAGCACTAGAACCGCTCTGAACGCTCTGAAGACCAGAATAAACTTCTGGCCACACCAAGAATCGAAAAAAAAGCTTCCTTGGTTGTTCAGTCCGTCACTTTGGACTTTGCCAACTGAGCTACCTCGGCTCCCGTCTGTATATGAGTAATGGAATTAAGTTTTTCATAAAATAAACTCAAATGTCAAAGTAAAATATAAAATAAGAAAACCCAAAAATCTATGCAATAGGGGAGGAGGGTCTGAGACCTGTATGGAACACCTTACTCTACGAGTCCCACGATCTTTTCAAAAAGCCAATAAACTGCACTGCTATTCAGTTAACATCGCCCAAATACACAATAAACGTTTATTCTGATAATTGTATGGCTGTTCTGCACGGAAGTGACGCAAAAATATTTACACTCCAAACACATCTAAAATGACAGGCTGACTAGTTCACTCAGGTGGTTCTCTTTGCAATGAACAGACAATCGATACACGAGCGTCATTGCTACAGAATTCGAAATGTTCATTCCTGTCTTTCCAAGGCTTTTGGAGTCTTCACAATTTATTTTTACTCTAGTATTCATGTCTTGGATTTCTAAATGGCAAATTTTATGCAACCTTGATGGTTAGACCGCAAGGTGAAATACTGTAAAATGCATGCTTTGAATTACTGTGAACGGCTATCTTAAGACATTAACTTCACCCAAGATACCAGGAACTTGACAATGGATATCTAGCCGAATAAATTTCCCTCATGTGCGATCGCTAACCTTGACTAACCTCGAAACTGTACCTGACGCCAATTTTAGTGTGAATATGAACTCTGTACAACATTCTTCTTCCGACTGAAATTGTAAAAAGGGTGAAAATTTGTCCCTATCCACAAGACGAAATCAGACAAGCACATTGCAAGTACAGCTCTACTCATACTAAAACTCAGCTGTAGAAGGAGATGAGTGGTAATCTTCACGACCCGGTCGATTTAAACTCGGAAAAGAAGTCCAATGTCCATTGAATATAGAGCTGGTTGGGCCTCACAGCCGGTCTAGACGTTCTGCAGAAAGATAATTTGAAACTTTAAACCCGGATCCTCAAGTCTTTAACCTAGTCCCTAGACTGATTAAGCTATTCCAACAGAGCTGTTAGTTTTGCACCTGATCGAAACTTTACGCGAGGAAGAATAGCAGATGGAACCAATTAATACCAAACTGTGTGAAGAGATGGCAGTAACTGTCACACACACCAAACATGTTGTGGATGTCGGAAATCGAGGGCAAAACTTTTGACTCTAACATGACACTGATACTTTCAGTCAGAAAATAAAAGCTGCACAGTTCCATGACAGGTCAAACAGCTAAACAGAAATATTCACCTTTCCACAAGAAAAATGCCTGCTATGTAGAGAAAATAACAAAGATAATTCAACAAGCCTTCCGCATCGCATCAACACAGTCCGGTAAGTTCTACCAACACCACGAAGCGAAAAACATTCGTCAAGCCTTAGAATGATCGGAAATGTAGTAAAGCAGTCCCGTTACAGGCCTGGAGTGTCCCAGAGGGTTCCAGGAAGTTAAGGTTTAGGAAGTTAAGGTTTCCAGATTTCATGACAACGGCACAGGATTGTGGTAAGGTTTTCAGCCTTAGGCACCGGCCCCCTTTACCCCCAGGAAATGCTCTTGGTACTCATTTCTGTTCGAGGCTGAGTCGACCCCAGGGCCATAGTGCGATCGGAAGGATTTTATATCAATGAAAAATTCCATTGGGGATCGAACCAGCGACCTTCCGACTTGTAGTACAGCACCTTAACCATTGTGCCACCGCGGTTCCCATTGGAAATGTACCTATATCGTAAATACACTGCCTTGCAATATAATTAACGTCATCGCTTCATCATAATCAATCCTCTAGAAACGCGTTTAGCATTAATGGACTGATCGACTTATTAAAGAGTGAATTTATTCGTAACTATAAACATATTTTTTTTGGCAAATTGTAGCTCAGTTGTAACTGGATGAGACATTATGACACTGATGTCACGTTCGCACTCGTGTGGGACATGTGAAATGCAAACACACCCTAGATGGAAAATCTGAAAGGCAGAAAATCACTTGCGGGACTAGGCGCAGATAGGATAATATTAAAATGCGTCTAACAGAACAATGGGATTTGTCTGGATATGAATAGGGTCCAGTTTTTGGTACTTATGAATGCGTAACATCACCTCATGGTTCCACGCGGAGCACAACATTTCTTGACTATCTGATGACCTATCCCCCTGGATATATCTTTTTTGTACTTACCTTACAACAGAAATATTTGACAAAAAAAAAAAAGATAGGCCTCGATGTCAAGTACCATCATTTCAATACGTAAAGCAAGCAGTATCAGTGGCTGAAGAAGTGTCATTGAAAAATGACAAAAGATCCATTTCCGTGATTGAGTACAATACCGAGCCTTCTAAATGGTCAACTGAGCACGGGATTTTTTCGGGACAAGTTCACGTTCTTAAATTTTCACTGGGGGAAAAAATGAACACCTACCAGTTTGGTGTCCTAACTAACGTCTTTGTACCGTTCTCCTCGGCAAGGTTGACGGAAATCACGATACATTCTGCCACAACATTTGACGTCTGGATTCAATTTATAGACCAGCCAGTAGCACAAACATTTCCCCGCACACTGTTGTAATAGCAATTTCCTGAGTGCGACGGTTTGGTTTTAAAATAAAACAAATAGCAATATTTTAAAGAACGGTGCAGCATTCAGAGTGTGGCTTTCACGTGTTCTGCCATTACAAACAAGTCTCCTTACAAAGCCCTGTTGAGGCCTGAGCAACTTGAGAACAGACACGGTCCTCATGCATATGGAAATAACTGTAATGACTAGAGCCCTGCTCCAAGCATTCGCAACTCTGCTTCTGCTTTCAAGAACCCAGACAGATGTCACTGATATCAGGATTTCATGAGGAGTAACGCGAGGTAAAAAATGCTATACAAAAAATAAATAATGCTATAACAATAACGTTAATTAACATGCACTTGACGGAAATCTATGATTGTAAATGTGATACAGAACATTACTGTACAAATTAAATATACCATATTTCTTAAACTGATCCTTCCAAAATACACCTCAAAGATGCTGATGACTAAAAATAGCTGTCAAAACACCTAAATTTTTCACAACATGTTTCAACATGTACACTATTAATGTTTCATTACATCTAAATTTTTAAATTACTATTTCGTCAGAGTGACCGTTGTGTGACCTCTACGTACGACTACAATGAATAGATACAGAAATAAGAATTAATGGTAATGACAACACATGTGGAAGCACTTGGTCTTTCAAAAACCTTCTCGACATAGTACGGGTTTCAAAAATTGATAAATATTCTGTCTTACACTACAAACATAACAGCAACTACTACAAGACAAGAGGAAAAAACCATGACGAAAATTTTCAAAAAATATATTTCTTCACCTAACGATGGTAATATCGTAGGAATATGCAACATGTTACGGCGGGATGAGAAATGCATGCATAATTCTAGTCAAAAAATTAAAGCACACAGGCGTAAATTGGAATAAAATATTACAACAGATCTTCAAAGCATAGGAGAGGGGAATGGACTTGATTCAAGTGGTTAGCGGCAGACTCTTGTGAACACCATAATGAACCTACAAGTGCCATACAAGGAGGGCAGTTTCTTTGCCTGCTGGGTAACTATTTGTTTGTCAAGAATGACTATGCCCCATGGAATTAGTGTACACGCATAATAAGGTAAAATAGGTAATCATTAAGACAGACACAGAAACATACATCAGATCCAGCGATGCTGTTACACAGATTAATGTAGAAGAAACTTCGCACTAAAGCAAATGCGCTGAGTTTACCGTCACTTCTCTGAGGCGAAAGCACACAGGACTGCACGGAGTGCTCCCTTGTAGCACAGCCGAGGAGCCTAGCCTCTTACGCACTGTAGTGTGTCCTACGCATCACATCACACTAAAAACAAAGTGTCCTTCTCGGCAGACGTGCACTCTCAAAATTATGTACATTTTAGTATTATGCTGATCAGTAGTAATAGATCTTATTTCTGACATCTCACTACCCACCCTGCCGACCGTCAATTCCCATCAGTTTAGAAAAACAGTATACGGTATTAATGACAGTTAACACTCACTATCAAACCATAAATGCACGCGGCGACTTACGAAGGTCAGTAGAACAACGCAGTGATGCAGTCAAGGTAAAAATGTCCTGCACGCCATGAAGGCAAATGGGGCAGTGGAGTTACAGCACCACACATTCCTAATCACGGCACTAGATAGAAGTCAGTGATCAGTCACACCCTGGTCGTTTTACGCCTGGGAAACAAGCCCCAGGTACCCACTAAATAGCAGACTGTGTGGGGCCCAGACTAGGTTCGGACGCTTTAGAAAAAAAAAAGAGGCAAATCTCTTATTTCTGCCAGGAATCGAAGCAGGATTCCTCGGATGTCCAGCCCGTATGATTCCCAAACTTGATCCGTGGCTGATAAAACAACAGTATGGTATCCGACAAGCATTGCCACACCTGTGCCCTTTGTACAGCACAATTCAATATATTCTACAAATGCAAGTCTACAGGTACAATTATAACGAATCTCGTTCTAAGTAATCACTGGATGAATGGCAGCCGTGGCCTGACAGTAGTAATTTCCAGTGACGATAACTTGTCCAGATGCCCTAATAGCGTGCCTCAGACTTTTTCTTCTCTGCAACAGTAATATTAACACCAGGGTTTACTGTTAACCACAAAATTCTACGAGATCACTATCATCTAGTCCTTGGATACGGTAAGTTTTTAGGTAACGGACTGTGAAGCAGTATCGAGCCCTTCCGTTCCCTATAGTTTTGGACAGCCCTTCACTCTGGAAACTGACCTTGGAATATGCTGGCTTGGCAGTTCTTATGTGGATGCACCACGAGAGTGCATTCGGTTGCTACGTTTTATTACAAACTAAACAGGTTGATATCTCAACAATTTCAGAGTACAAACGTGGGAGAAAGCCGTATAAAAATCCAATATAATTATATGTGTGTGGATCTACACACCGCTAGTTGCTAAGAATCCTTTATTAAAACACGTAAATAAACATTCCGAAAACATATTCTAGGTACAAAGCCTGCAAACTACCGACCGCCACACAGTTTCCATAAACATTCATGCCGTGGGAATAGCAGTGTGACGATACAAGACGGCGTCTTCATGGTTCACGTTTTATAACACATCACTTTACTGAAACACAACATTCTCAGCCACTGACACCGGCGACCGGATGACACGATGCGAATTAAAGACAAGTCCCACGCAAACCGCCAACTTATCGGTTGCCATCTTATCACGGATGATCAACCGTGATCGACTACCAGTGGTACCAATATATGTGTAAATAATAACAAAATGACACACCTCTGACAAGATAATAACATAAACTAGTCTGTAGTCAACCGTGTGATTTGAACGAACTATATAAAGATAAATGACACTTTTAAATCGTTCATTAATAACACACATAAGCATCTTTATTTGCTCTGCAAACACTGATATACTTAAAGGCACTGATATAAAAGACAAGTTTTTGAACATTCGAAATTACATATTAAGCACCTGTACATATACAAAAAAAGCCGGTCCCAGTGGCTGGGCGATCTAAGGTGAAGGGTGTGCGGCCGTTCGCCTGCTGAGATTGTGGGTTCGAATCGCACCGGGGGCATGGATGTCTATTGTGAGTGTTGTGTGTTGTCAGGCAGAGGTCGCTGTGACGAGCTAATCATTCGTCCAGAGGAGTCCTACAGACTGTGGTGCGTCGTGTGTCTGATCTAGAAACTTCGTGAATGAGGAGGCCCTGGCCCAATGGGGACTGTCGTGCCAAACAAAAAAATACACAAAAAAGGTGCTGAGATTGCACACCCGGGTTCAATCCTAAAGTAGTCAATAAGGGATTTATGGTGAACAAATGGGTACCGGGCCAGATTTTCTCCAAGAACTCCGGTTTCGTGCAAATTATCCTTCCGATATTGCGACGTACTGATCTATTGTCCTACTCTCATACATCTGCTCCATTAACCCTTTCGCCTGGAGCTGGATATTTAGAGTTTAGCATACCATTTATGTAAAATGTGAATATTTTATGAACCAAGAAGAGTAACATTAGGAAATACACGACATTTTGTGGAGGAATAAACGAAGATGGTGAGAGAAAGCCCAAAAAAATAAATATATTTGTTGACTAAATATATAAAAAGAGTACTCTGGGGAGTAGCGGTACGTCTGTCCTATATATAGGATGCATGGTGCCTAAAGGTTAAACACTGTTGAAGATTCAGTATCAGTCCGCTTCTACAATTAGCATTAATAATGACAAGAAACCCGTCTTCTGGGATGCGACACCGTCACAAACGTTTGAAAATTTAAACGAGACTACACATTTTAACATTCCGGGAGACAGTATTCCTCATAGTCACCGCTGTCATAATTTCAAATCTCGCATAAGGGAAAGATAAAACAGTTCGAATTAAGACACCACGATCGCTAAAAATGTTACACGCTTATGTCCAGTGGCAACCACGTGACCGCTGCGTGCGTTTAATAGCAAATTAAGCAAAAATAATCACATCCGACTGGGAAAAAAATGCGTGTTCCGTAATGCAATTTACAGTATGGAACCGGAAAAAGGTAAAAGTTTTAGAAACCTTAATTTATTTGCATTCAATGTTAAAGTTAACCTCAACCGAGTCACCAAAGGATTAGCATTAAATCACAAATATCAAAAGAGAAAGGTTGAAAAACATTGCGCTACTTCTTGTCTCTGTGATAGGCCTGATACTTACACATACTGTCATTTCGTAGTTTCAGATGGGCCTGATAAAAATTCAGTTTTCCAAATTAATTACATTCTCAAAATGGGGTCTTTTATTTTCCCACTCCAAAATTAGTATCATTTAACTATAGTGAAAATATTTTTCCCCCATAATTCTCGTGTAGCATGTTTGGCCACTGACAAGACCGACATGCCACATTTTGTGCTCATATCTAATAAAATGTCACAAAATAAATTGTCCGCATTTCCAGTATTCCAAAGGAATATTACTTGGAGTTAAGAAAACCGCTGGGAGGACAGCTGTCGATAATCGCTGGATATTCGAACTCGTCCTCTGTTTCACATAGGTCAGCAGATCTGGCCGCGCGCAATATCCCATTTGTGCCATCTGAACATTTCAAAACTTCAGAATTCGAAGGGCTGAAATATGCTACACTTTTGCAGCTTTAGCACAGTCAAGTTCTCGTGGAAATTTAAGGTAAGCTAGTCTCAGAAAAAAATATATACACTCTACAGGGTCACTTAAAAATGTCTACCACAAAGACATGTGTTTACAGAGACGTGACATGAGACTGATTTTAACTCTATAACGTAGTGATATCCACTACAATGTCCGCGTTTTAATTTGTTTATCGGCCTATACCACGAATAAAACCAAGAACACTGGACTGAAGAAGATAGAAAAAAGGCAGGGAAATCAATGCAAAGAGCGCCGTAGATCATGACATTTGGGTCGCATTCAAAAGGTACTCTAAATCTAGTTAATCTCACAAGTGAGCAGGAATTAATTTGCGAACTGTTGCGGCTCTGAAAATGCACATTACAACATCAGTTCAGCAAAATCTTGTTTTGTTAGGGAGATGAGGCCCTTTTAATTTCGTGTAGATTTCTCTTTTAAAAGCTGCAATTACATCCTTATATGAGAAACAAAGAACTATCAGACAGACTTAGAAACGTCAATGAATTCATTAAAGTACTGTGCTAAAATGATTGTAACTATATACATAACATAGCTCACCCACGGAATTCTTATAAATTCTCATGCTAAAACCAACTAGATGCACTAATTTCTCAAATTTATCTTTGGAATAAAACTCTACATGTTTCGGACAGTTCCTCTGCTCATTATCAGGAGATTTTCACTGTACACACAGCAATGGATTATGTCATACAAGTGTGCTGACAGCTTGCGAGGAAACTGTCAGCAAAACTGTATAATAATATTTATTAACTGCAATTGGATTGTCACCCGGTGGCAGTGGTTATTTTACATGTGTACAAAATATGAAATTGGTTGCTAATAAATTTAAGTCGGGAGGGCTATATGAGAAGCATATAGTGGCAACTTGAAATCTTGGGAACCATCTCAGTATTTGCTTATAGACACAAGGAAACCAAGAAAAACCTGTGTCGAGGTGACCGATCGCAGGACCTTCCGAATACTGACTTCTAGCCAGTAGTCCGGCATCTAAAGTAAAAACAGCAATACACACATAGTACAACAAATACACATAAGATGACAACAATACACACAAGACAACTAACAACAATACACAAAAGACAACTAACAACAATAAAAACTAGACACCTTAAAATACAAAAAGTTGAAAAGGTAAACAACACCAAGGTAAGAAAGTATTGTATATAGTTTCTAGTATTTTTTTCCACACATACTTTACTCGCGCTTTCACCCCAGCCCTTCACTTCTCGCCACTTTACTACTCATATAAACTTTTCCCATAAAGTCTTGTCTTTCCTCCCTTCCTACACTGCACTTCACTTCACTTCACTTAAATTCACTTCACTTCACTTCACTACACTTCTGGATGATTTTCACTTCATTTTACTTCGCTTCTCTACACTTTTAGATGATTTCCAAAACACTTTATCTTCGTTTAACTCACCTCGATTATTACTTTCCTAGCCCTCTTTTTAAAAATAATTGGTTTGCTGGGGAGAGTGCCTAACACTTCTGCAGGTAACTGATTCCAGTGTTGGATGGTCCTATTCACAAAGGAATATTTCCGTATATCCGTCCTTTGCCTCCTAATCTTAATTTTCATGATCTACCCCGCTCAGATAGTGTGGCCGTTGTAGTCTGTCACTTATACCCTTCCACGCCCGTTCCCCAGAGTATGTTTTGAAGAGGTCACATATGCGTGATAACTTTCTACGCGACGCCAAAGTGTCCCAGTTCGAATTGCTCGTATGATGTGCAAATTTAGCCGCTTTCTTTTGCACCCTCTCTAACACAATTATTTGTCCCTCCCTGTACGGATCCCAGCACCCGGCCCCATATTCAAGAATCGCACGTACAAGTGACAAGTAGGCTAAGCTTTTGGTATTACTATTAACCTTTTTAATACTCGCATTGTGAAATGCAGTGCTTTCCAGGCCTTTTTTCACCGTGTAGTTGACTTGATCCGCCCAACTTAAGTCGCTGCGTAAGATTATTCCTTAATATTTACAACTGCTCGCTTCCGGTATTAATGTGTCCATTAACGAATAATTTAGTGGATCTTTTGCCCTAGCTCTCGTG
>Ga0123357_10009431_pt1 | contig 12326 bp, 2 predicted proteins | sample TergutEmb28metaG_FD_89873 | JGI IMG/M metagenome (GOLD analysis project Ga0123357, IMG submission 89873) | Embiratermes neotenicus P4 segment gut microbial communities from Petit-Saut dam, French Guiana - Emb289 P4 | ecosystem: Host-associated > Arthropoda: Insects > Digestive system > Gut ... | reverse complement strand
TGGTGACATGCCATTGCAGGTTTAGTGGTGACATGCCATTGCAGGTTTAGTGGTGACATGCCATTGCAGGTTTAGTGGTGACATGCCATTGCAGGTTTAGTGGTGACATGCCATTGCAGGTTTTAGACCTATCAGTGTATAATTGAAGCACTAAAAGAAACACCATTTTATTGCAAAAGCTGTTAATTTTGCAGCTTATGTGTACATTGTTGGCTGTTGTGATAAACTGATTGTATGGTACATGGTTGTCACAGAGCATTGTGATATTGAGTGTTGTTGTATGTGGGCTGCTGACATCACAGTTGGGTATTGTACAGGGAGTGACATGTGATACAGTTTCAGAACATCAGTATGTCTGACGTATATATTGAAACAAGACATTCATACAGTCTGTATTCTCTTTCTGTAGACACATGCTGCAGTGGATGGTGCTGTCAGTGGTGGTGATAGTACAGTGTCATCAGTATCAGCTACCAGTTTGACAATGTAAAACAAGAATGGGCCAACATATTTCGGTAAGTCAAAGGCAAGATTTTGTGTACTAGGTTGTTGGGAAAAGAAATGAGATCACTTCACAGACTGACATCACTTATGGTTCGATTACTTAGAAAACAAACAGTAAGGAAATAGAGTCACTTGTGAAACAAGAGTTTCACTCTTCAGATAATTGTGGTGGAACACAACATTTACCATTGCTGGCCATAGCCTAGTGTCTGATATACAAAAATAACATTATGGCTGCTCAAACAGCCACATTACTGTGCCTTCAAAACACCAGCAGTGTGCTGTGTGTAAAAGTTGAATTTACACATGAAGATGCACACTGGTGAGAAACAATAGTAGTGTTCTGTTTGTGGCCGGCGGTTTATTTAGAAAGGCAATATTGAGAAACATAACACTTCGCATACAGTGGAGTGGCTGTCCTGTTGTGGTCTGTGTGGTAAAACGTTCAGGTGCAAATTGGATTTAAATCAGCACACTAAGTTACACACGGGGTATAAGCACGTGTGCTATGTATGTGGGGGGGTGTTCATAATAAATCCAAAGTTGGATATTGACGTCAGAACACATATTGGAGAGAAACCATAGTTGTGCCATACATGCAGTGTGCACTTCACACAGAAACAGGCCTTAACTAAACATTCTACAATACCTGCCAATGATCGTCCCCACCAGTGTTCAGTGTGTAACAAATATTTTTTCACTCAAAGTGCACTTAACCTTAATTTTAGGATTCACACTGATGACAAACCATACACTTGTGTAACATGTCAGAATCTTTCACTGTCAGAGGGTACTTTATGTGACATTTTATGGTGCAATGTGGTGAAAAGGGCTTTGTGTGTTGGTTTGTGGGAAGGCATTCACTGAGCAGATCAGTTTGAAGAGACACGTTAGACTGCACAGTGGTGAGAAATTTCCACTGTCATTGTGGTGAAAGTTTTGCTCTGAAACGTGATCTGAAGAGACATACTGAAAGACTGCATGCAGTAAAACAGTAATTTGAAGTAATCAATACGCCTGGATGTGACCACTTAGAGCATCACATCAAGAGACGTGAATTGTCAACTCAGCAAGGCTGTTTGCTTAACTCACGCAAAACTTTTGAAGATTTTTTTATGTATGTAATTTCTTATATCTATTTTCTGTGTGAGATTGTGTTACAGAAGTGCTCTTTGCTCTTGAAGTGTCCTACAGTTGATGTGCTGCCACAAGGTAGCAGGTGTACTGCAATTTATTTAGAATTAGTTTAGAGTAGGATTAAAAAACTACATGTTAAACAGTTATATATAAAATATTTATAATTTTCCAAACTTAAACCATTTAATGTACAAAATACACATCCACTTTAATAAGAATTGAGTTAGTTGGAGAAAGGCATGTGATATGGACCTGTAGTTCTGGCACCTGAAATTAGACAGTTTCTACTTTACTTTTCACAAGTGTGTTTATCCGGTCACTGTTGTGGAATAGTTTTGCAGATCTTATTAAAACAGATATAAATTATTTTGCGAATAGGATTCAAATATATGGCTTTTAATATTGGTTTAATTAATAAAATTACCAACAAAAACAACTCTATTTATTGCACTACAGATCCTGTTACAATGACGTATATTTTTTGGCACGAGAAATCCATCATCAGGCTTTATATAAAAATTTAAAAATTAAAACATGTTTATAAAACTTCCTTTGAAAATGTGGAATTTAATGTTGTTATTTCGATAAGATAGCATGTGTTCATTAAATGTGGTGTAATGAATGAATTGATGAATATTCAGTCTCTCATGACCATGAGCTAAAAATAACACCTGAAGCGCACAAGCAATAATAACCCCTTAAAAAAAGAGAAAGAAGGAAGGGTACTAACAATACCTCACACAACTTAATTGTTGTTATCTCAAATATAAACAAAATTCCCACAAAATCTCCTGCAAGAATACAACTTGTGCCGGTACCAAATACCCTAGGAATAGTTCAGCTTCCTTAGCTAATCTACCTAATATAGCTATTGTCTTTAAACTGCCCATTTTTGCTGCTTGGTGCCACGCGGTGATTCCATACTTGTATTTGTTTTTAATTATTTTTTAACTCGTTTGGATTCTGTTGCGTTTCTTCATGCCAGACCCACAATTTATTTCTACTTGGGTTCATTGTGCTCCCTTGTGCAAGGCAGTTTTTCCTTCCTTATTTTGAACTAGCCACAATTCATCTCGGTTTATCCCCGCTTCCTTACCCCAACTCCGTAATATTTCTATTGCCTCTAAGCTGCCTTTTTGTGCCGCTCGGTCCCACGCTCTGTACCCTTCATTGTCTTTAGCTAGTAATAACTTTTTCTTTAGTTCATTTGCATTCACCTCTGCTTCTTCGGCCCAGAGCAACAGTTTCTTTAATATTCCTACATGGTTTAGATATACTGCTATGTGCAAGGCTGTCATTCCTCCCTCAACTTCGGCAAGCAAAAATTCATTTGGTTTTAGTTCCACTTCCTTAGCCAATCTCCATAATGTCTCTAATGCCTCTAAACTTCCAAAATTTGCTGCTCGGTGCCACGCTGTGTACCCTTCATCGTCTTTGGCTAGTAGCAATTTTTTCTTTATTTCATTTGCATTCACCTCCACTTCTTCGGCCCAGAGCAACAGTTTTTTTAATATTCCTATATGGTTTAGATATGCTGCTATATGCAGGGCTGTCATTCCTCCCTCAACTTGGGCAAGCAAAAATTCATCTGGTTTTAGTTCCACTTCATTAGCCAATCTCCATAATGCCTCTAATGCCTCTAAATTTCCTAGATTTGCTGCTCGGTGCCACGCTGTGTACCCATCATTGTCTTTGGCTAGTAGCAAATTTTTCTTTAAATCATTTCCATTCGCCTTCGATTCTTCGCTCCAGAACCACAGTTTCTCTAATATACCTACACGGTTCGTACATGCTGCTAAGTGCAACGCTGTATACCCTCCCTCATCTTGGGCAAGCAACAATTCATCTCGGTTTATTTCCACTTCCTTAGTCCAAATCCATAATGTCTCTAAAGCCTCTAAACTGCCATTTGTTGCTGCATGGTGCCACGCTGTTAACCCATACTGGTCTTTGGCTAGTAACAACTCTTTTTTTATTTCATTGCCTTTCACCTGCGCTTCTTCAGCCCAGATGCAGAAATTCTCTAATATTCCTACATGGTTTCCACGTGCTGCCATGTGAAAAGCTGTTATTCCGTCCTCACTCTGGGCAAGAAACAATTCATCTGGTTTTAGTTCTGCTTCCTTAGCCATACTCCATAATATCTCTAAAGTCTCTAAACTGCCTTCTAGTGCTGCTCTGTGCCACACTGTGAACCCATACTCGTGTTTGTCTAGTAAAACTTTTCTGTATAATTCGTTGGAATTCACCCGCGCTTCTGAGGCCCAGACAAACAGTTTATCTAATATTCCTACATGTCTCGGATTTGCTGCTATGTACATGGCTGTTAATCGCGCACAAGCGGCATACAACAATTCATCTGGTTTTAGTTCCGCTTCATTAGCCAAACTCCATAATCTCTCTAATGCCTCTAAACTGCCATATACTGCTGTGCCGTGCCACGCTTTGCGCCCATTGGAACCTTCAGCTAGAAACAATTTTTTCTTTAATTCATTTGCTTTCACCTCCGCTTCTACGGCCCAGACCCACAGTTTCTCTAATATTCCTACATGGTTTCCATATGCTGCTATGTGCAAGGCTGTTGAACTTTTCTCAGTTCCGACAAGCAACAATTCATCTGGTTTCAGTTTCACTTCCTTAGCGAAACTACACAACGTCTCTATTGCTTCTAAACTGCGGTCTTGTACTGCTTGGTGCCACGCTGTGTACCCTCGATTGTCTTCAGCTAGTAACAATTTTTTTTTTAATTCGTTTGCATTCACCTCCGCTTCTTTGGCCCAGACCCACAGTTTCTGTAATATTCCTACACGGTTTCCATATGCTGCTATGTGCAAGAGTGTTGATCCTTTCTCAGTTCCGACAAGTAACAATTCATCTGGTTTTAGTTTCACTTCCTTAGCGAAACTACACAAAGTCTCTATTGCCTCTAAACTGCCTTCTTGTGCTGCTCGGTGCCACGCTGTGTACCCTCTATTGTCTTTGGCTAGTAACAATTTTTGCTTTAATTCATTTGCATTCACCTCCGCTTCTTCGGCCCAGACCCACAGTTTCTCTAATATTCCTACACGGTTTCCATATGCTGCTGTGTGCAAGAGTGTTGATCCCTTCTTAGTTCGCGCAAGCAACAATTCATTTGGTTTAAGTTTCACGTCTTTAGCGAAACTAAACAACGTCTCTAATGCCTCTAAACTGCCGACTTCTACTGCTCGGTGCCACGCTGTGTACCCACGATTATCTTTGGCTAGAAACAAATTTTTCTTTAATTCATTTGCGTTCACCTGCCCTTCTTCGGCCCAGAACCACAGTTTCTCTAATATTCCTACATGGTTTTTAAATGATGCCACATGCAATGCTGTAAATCCTTCCTCATCTTGGGCAAGCAAAAATTCATCTCTGTTTATTTCAGCTTTCTTAGCCCAAATCCATATTGTCTCTATTGCCTCTAAACTGCCTCCAAATGCTGCTTTATGCACCGCCATTCGCCCGAGGTTGTCTTGGGCTAGTAAAAATTCATTTTTTATCTCCCTTGTGTTCAGGTTCGCTATTTCAACCCATTCCCACAACTCTTTTAATGCCTGTACACTGCTGGTACTCGCTGCCATTTGCAAAGCATTTTGTCCCTTGTAGTCTTTGGCTAACAATATTTTCTTTGTAGTGTTTGAATATTCCCCTGACCTTAGGCTGTCTAATAAAAATCTAATAATAAGAACGTTATCTTCCCCCGCTGCTGTGTGTAGTGCTGTTATAACACCCGTCAGGTGGCGATGTATTTCTTTTTCATTCCACATTTCATCGAGTTTTTTTCCATAATCTTTCAAGGTCTCTTTTGATGGCTGAAAGCCTTTTAATAATGCATTCAAAAAGGATCTAGTTACTTCAAATTCTGTTCGCAATAAAATCGTCTTGAATAGAATATCCTGCACTTGTGTATTTTCTTCAGATTTATTTCTAAGTTCCTTTATTAGGAACTGAGCGACAAAATACTCAGCAAAGGTGCGGTGGATGAATTGTGGCTTAGACTCATTGTTCCTCTGAGCTATCCCAACCCTAAATAAGTCTTCATCTGAAAATGAAGGATGTTTGTCATTTTGCAGTAAAGTCACCTGATCCTCAGTAATCAACTCCTCTAAAGCCACGAGCTGATGTTTCCTTTGTAGTTGTTCAAAAATATTTTGTCGTAGTACTTCTAAAGCCACGTTACCCACTGGTGTTTTACACTTTTCTTCATAATATATTTCGTATTTTCTGTCAATAAACCTTTTGTATAACTCCAGTAATTCCAGCTTGCGCGGTAACTCAGGCTCCGATTTTTCTGACATATAAAATGATATGAATTCCTCTTCAAAAGCTTCGGCTAGCATGCGTATTTGTAATGGGATGCCGGTGAACTGTATGTCTTTGTCGCTAATTGAATGTGCCAAATTCCTGATTAATGCTGTAGCATAAATTCGTAACCGGTCGTGATCTGTGGCTTCAGGATCTAAATGTTGAAGCCAAAGTTTCTTTAGGAATTCAAGTTGCTCGACTTCAGAGAAGGGCTGTAGTGTGTAGGACAGCTGTTGCAGATTATCCTCCAAATCCTTTCTCAGGTGAGGTCTGGTGGTGACCCAGAGTTGTTCTAAAGAAGTCTGCTTCAAAACTTGCAGCATGTCAATGACTGTCTTTTTGTAGCTGGGACTGATTTCATCGAAACCATCCACCATTACTACTAATTTGGTGACTCCATTTCCTTCAAATGTCTTCTTAAACAGCTCCTTCTCTAAATGAGATTCAAGCTTTAGCACTTCCTTTGATACAAATTCAAGTACCCTCCATTTATCCATCGTTTTTCCTTTCTGAGCCTCAAGCAGTTCAGTGTAATCATTTAAATTAATTCTCACACACCAGTGGGCTGGAAATTTGTGCTTGATTCGATGAGATAAGTGGGTCAGTACGGTGGTTTTACCCATTCCTGCTTTGTCAGCAATTATCATGACCCTCTGGTGGTTTGCTTGTTGCAGCAGCTTGTCTAAATCGCTAGAAGCATATGAGTGGGTTTTCCGGCCATCAATATATTTACGTAATGTCTGTAAATTCCCCTGCGATTGCTGCCAAATAAGTTCCCCGGACATATCTTTCAAAAGCCAATGCACATTACTCTTTGGATTCTTTTGACAAAGCTGTTTGAATTCCTGTTGATTGCTGGCCAATAAATCCGCAAATTTTTCTTCTAGTTTATCAATTTCAATGTCCTGCCTAACGAAAATGTTGTGATTAAAAGTTCTATCAATATAGTACCTTTCATTGTAACCACTGCCAGCAGATGGTACAGGCTCTTCGCCAATTCTTAGCTCCTTTTCTTGTAACAAGTCAGCAAGGGGAAAGGAATCTGTTATTGATTCAGCAGATGTCAGTTGATTTAAGGCAACTCTTCTGCCTTGAAAAATCACGGTCTTCTCTAACATTTTTCTCTGTGAACTGGCAGTTAAATCACTCCATGTTAACTCTTCATCTGTTGTAACGAACCCTTCACCAAATGTCTCTGTAGCTATTTGCTGTATAAAGTCAGTGGTGCTATCATCTAATTGTGTGGTCAGAATAATTTTCATAGTCTTCTTCTCCTTCAGAATGCTGAATAAATCCTTCAACATGTTACTTAGCTCATCATTAACTGTCTGATTTGTCCCGCACGCTATCATCAGTAGATGCGATGTTTCCGTTGACGCCAGTAGTGCATTGAAGTTCACAAGTCTATTTAAAGTAATCAAACGCTCTAATTCCAGTATGGTATATTCACTGAAGCAACTGGACGTACAGGATGTATTTTGGAGAACCCCATAAACCTTGGTTATCCCTGCCCAAACATCTCCAGCAATCATTCTTAACTGCCAAATTTTCCTGTCACTAGTAAGGAAATCTGATAAACCCAAAGCGTCGGGGTTAAAATCCAGTGCGCTGTTGATAATCTTTGCGACGCTAAGTTGAGTTTCGTATTGATAAATCCTATTTCTTATATGGAATGAAGACAATTTGTCCTTTACACCCTGTTTTACATGCGGGAAAAGTCTAACCAACCGCGTGACATAAGGAATCAGGCTGTGCAATGTGCTAGCGTCTGGACAGCGAACACTTCCATTGTCAAGCTCGAAGTTCTGTAACTTTTTTTCGGCTTCTTTTTCGGCCTCAAAATTATTCATTTCAGAAAACAAATCCCCAGGCTTAAAGAATTCTGGCACTTGACGTAACCAATGATAACGGTCCAGGAACTCCTGCTCATCCTGTGTAAAAGCGCTTAGATCTTTTGTGCATTCGTCGAAAGCCTTAGTTTGATAACGAAGCGGGTGGTAACCCTTGGGAACTTTGCTAAAGGGAATTTCCTTTACATCAGGTTGGTAATTATTAAGATAGTTTGCCCATTTAAAGAAATCATCCAATTCTGGTCCATATCTTAAGCCCGCACTAACAGGCCAATCAACCACCTCAAGTATTTTTAGTCTGTCGTCATCATGTTTATGTACTTGACCTGTTTCAGGGTCAAAGGCTTGAACAATTTTGTCCATACTATGTGTTGCTAGGTTGTACAATAAAGTCTTATTTTCCTTCCAGTCCATATCAGACAAATCAATAAAGATGCGATAGACTGTCCCTACATGTGAGTTACAGGTATTGATTAGATTTGGAGCAGACAGATAACTGGTGATGTCTAAGTGTTTCAAATCAATGGAACTCCCATGCAAGCGTACGTCAATTTTTTTTTTCATTTCCAACAACATCACTTCACAACCAGGGCTATCAAACACCACTGTGTGTGGATGATAACTGTGTGTTATATCATGACTGTCTTGCAGAGTGTTGCTTGCAGGCGGTTCCTCTTGTTCTCTTGTAAGCTTTTTAAGAAATTTACCTCTGTTTTCTTCAAGGTATTTAGTGGTAAATGCAGTAATCTGCGCCAGCCAACCCCCTAATGAATGACCGGTGAAAAATAGTTCGAAACTGACCTTCTTTTCTCGTTCTGTTTCTTGCAAAACTGTGACCACCTTATTAGCAAACGTGCTGGCGGAACTCATTTGATTAACGTAATTGTTAAATAGAACACCTACAATGTCCGTGTAAATGTCATTTAGAAGGGCAAAAACATACTTAAAATTTGTTAAAAGAGCACCAATATTCTTAATATCAGTCCCTCGATGAGCAATCACCACTTGCTGATATTCCGGGTGCCAGTAGGCTGTTCCAAAATAGCCGTTTCTAAAATTAGATGCTGTCGTTAGCAACTGCCAGCCATCAGGGGGCTCAGGGTCTCCATGTTTGCAGTCATGGTATGCCATGGAGGCAAACTGGGCCAACATGTGGGGTGTGGGGTAAGGGGGAGTTGCTTTGAGTTGATCAATGACTGATAATTTTTTGTTAGCATAAAACTCCTTGACTGATTTTTTGAAGTCATCGTGGCTCAATTTCACCTTTTTGTCTACTCTTAGTTCTCCTGAGAAAGGCGGCAGAACAGTTGATGCTGTTTGTCCACCAGTCGCATTTGCATGTGTGTCATTGTGGAACACTGACACTTGATTGCGATTGACGGCGACTGGCTGAGAGATGTGTGACTTCAATCTGTCTGTCTCTAAGGAGGGGTATCCTTCCCCTAAATTATAGCTTTTCAGCTTCTCAATAATCTCTGCATATTTACTTTCTTCAGCCAAATCTAAAATCGTTTTTCCATAACCCTTTTTAATAGTAGTGTCTCCTCCTTGATTAAAAAGAAAATAAACCACCTCCAATTGCCACATCCCAAATGCAATTAATGTAATTATCACTACCAAACTCTCCATTTTTATCAGGTAACAGATTTTTTCTTAAAATATTTGAATCCTCTCTAATATTGCTGTTGTAAAAATATTAATTTGCTTATAATATTAAATAGCTTCGTATTAATCTGTCTTCAATATAAGAACGATTGTACCTTTTATGTTTTTCTGTGCGGTCAGATATATTAATTGTACAGGACAGATGGACTGTCTTAGTAAGGGAACTGCTAGAATAACAGGACACAGAATTATTTTATCCTTGCCTTATGCTGTCTAAAATGTTCCCTTTTATGACTGAGAGAAATATGAAACTTAAAACGAAAATCCCAACAAAATTTTAAAAAAGTATATTTTATCCAGACATTTAAGCAACGTTACATATTTGTGTGCACTGAAGTTCCATATTTATCTACGCAGAGTGGAATGAAATATGAAACTACGATTAAAGATAGTTTAATGTGGATAGAACACTGACCACAAAAAAGGAACTTCTCTAAACTGATGCACAGTGTTATTATTGCTAAAAGTGTCACTTGTTCATCAGTCTCAAGTACGTGGTGTGATGCGGTTGATTTGTTACAGTCTTAATGGGCGTTTTCAAACCTTTCTAAACACTCTGGTGTCTCCTGAAATATCCTCACTAATAACTACATACGGTCTAGTGGCGTCGCCTTTTCTAATATCCGTAGTGCACTTTACTTAGTGCAGTTTGGACATCTTGCCTCAGACTGCAGGACACCTGTGTTCTAGAAACGCACTGTGGAGAGCATTCAAACAGAGTTCAGCAGATCACAGGACACTAATATTCAGTACACATACAGCTAATATTGACTGTTGAGTGACATACTGGTCACTGTCACTGTGAAGTGTTCGGTACTAAATATTTTCACTGTTAATATGAGTGGTTCAGTACTACTTATGGTCACTGGTACTGCGAAGTGTTCAGTTCTCGTTAAGGTCACTATCACCCTGGAGTGTTCAGCACCCCTTATGGTCACTATCAATCATAAGTATTCAGTGCTCCTTATGGGCACCCACTCTGAAGTGTTCAGTGCTCACTATGCTCACTGTCACTCTGCACTGTTCAGTGCTCCTTATGGTCACTGTCACTCTGCTCCTTACCGCCACTCTGCAGTGGTAATGACCATCCCCGGTTCCCGTACAGCCTCACGTCAAAACGATGCAGCAGCCAGTCACTTCTGCCATTTAAACACAGTGCTGTACCCAAGATCCTACAGTCAATGTCAACTGCCATTAAACCGCAGCCATCGTTACATCACAGGTGCTGCTTTTTCAGACCAAAATTTTAGCAGTCACAACATTATCTTCATTGGCACCTCTGCAGACCTGTCAATATACATATCATTTTATATAATATACCACTATATGCAGTCCGGTGCAATGCTGCTGATCTGCTGAGGCTCCTGCACTAGATGTACAGCTGTCAAAATTTTAATTTCATACTTACAGACATGTATTAATTTCGCTGGAATTTCCCACTTGATTGTATGAACAAGCAACAACCTTCATGATCAGCCTCTGTTCTTAATCTTGTTACACTACAGAGACTGTTGTAAAAAGAGTACTAATTGGAAGGAATAGTTGCGATTTTACTGATAGAATTATCGTAATATTTTCCTTCGGAAAAGCAGAAAAGTCTACTTCTCCTGTACAGTATCCTGTAATACATTCGCAGTCACACAACCTTAATGCTACATTACCTGCTAAGACGCTGCTTGTGACACACATATTTAGTGCAGTTCAACAGGAAGGCTAAACGTTGAAGATGGAGGCAACACGACCCTTCGAAACATCCGGAACTGCGTCACATCCCACAAGAACCGAACAATCAGCAACACCGCTGACAGAACCTGAAATCACACAACAGTAAATCCTGCTGTCTGTCTCAATTTCCCATTCAGTTATCCCCCGTCCCACTAAACAACTGTCAGCTGTACAGCCACTGTAACTGTCTGCATTACTGTTTTGTTCATAGCATTTATTGCACGAAATGTTTCAGTTTCAACAATTGAAAATTTTAATCAAAATAGAGGCCTATCTAATCTGTTTGTATCAAATTAACAAACTGTGGTCCAACTCAATATGTGGACTCTAGCTATGGCGTAGGTCAACACGACACTGAATATAGATTAGTCCTTATTTTAGTGATATATTTGTCATTGACGAATTCTCTAGTATGGCTAGCATTGTGCCGCCGTAACACTGGAATGGAATAAATTAATTTTTCTGTATAAGAGACAGACAGAGATTTTGAATTATCCTTGTTCGAAAGCCACTCTCGAGGTGTGTTGCAGTGTTCTGTAATATAATTTGCACCTTTCAAATTGCACGTCAGCATTGCTGCACAGCAAGAGCATCCTGTGAAAGTGCACGGAAAATGAATCCAGACAGTAAGATTGCTACATACAGACTGAGGAGCAAGTGAATATATTAAAGTCGGAATAAAATTTTATAAGTATAATTTGCGAGATTAACTGTTTCATAACTCAAGCAGTTACACTTCAAAGATATGAATTATATGTTTCATAATTGACTACATATTTCGGGTCAGTGCAATCTCAATATGAGCATACATTTCAACTCCTTATCAATTTTAGTGTGTTTTTCTTACAATAAAACTTATTAAATCCAAATTATATATTCCCTAAAATCACAGTAGCATATTTCGTGTAAAAAATATTTGTATCTTAGTATCACCTGTCGACACACACCACATCTACCGTATCAAATTATAACCTTCCAACTTCCACTGTTACATACTTCCAATTAACAATTCCACATTTACATCTCAGTATCCCCTGACCACACACACCACATCTGCCATATCAAATTATAACCTTCCAACTCCCACTGTTACATATTTCCAATTAACAATTCCACATT
>Ga0123357_10009429_pt1 | contig 12328 bp, 7 predicted proteins | sample TergutEmb28metaG_FD_89873 | JGI IMG/M metagenome (GOLD analysis project Ga0123357, IMG submission 89873) | Embiratermes neotenicus P4 segment gut microbial communities from Petit-Saut dam, French Guiana - Emb289 P4 | ecosystem: Host-associated > Arthropoda: Insects > Digestive system > Gut ... | reverse complement strand
ATTTCATGACAACGGCACAGGATGGTGGTAAGGTTGTCAGCCTTACGCACCGGCCGCCTTTACCCCCAGGAAATACTCCTGGTACTCATTTCTGTTAGAGGCTGTGTCGACCCCAGGGCCATAGTGCGATCGGATACCATCTGGGTTTGAACCAGCGACCTTCTGATTTGTAGCACAGCACCTTAACCACTGTGCCACCGCATCTGCCATATAAGTAGTTTGCTAAATGAAATGTAAAAACCATCCTTCTACAGGCCAGGACAGATCCGAAATATCCCAGGATTTTGAGGCTCCCAGATTTCAAGACAATCGGCACATGAAGATGGTAAAGTTGTCAGACCTACGTACCGGCCACTTTACACCCCAGGAAATATTCCTGCTACTCATTTCTGTTAGAAGCTGAGGCGACGGTTAGACCATAATGCGGCCAGAAGGATTATGTTAATTAAAAATTCCATTGAATCCGTAGGGAATTGAAATCGCGACTTACCGGCTTGTAGTGCAGTGCCGCAACCAAGTGCACTTTGCTAAACATACAGATTAACAATAAGTTGGTTGCTAATTGTTGAAATACCAAAACTAAGTTAGGAGTAAGTAATCTCATGTACGTTTGTATTTGTTGCTACAGTTACAGTTCAGCTACTACTGCTACTTCTGAAGAATTTGATACCTTGTTCACAAAAGCGATAGGAATTCCTTTGTGGGGTATGTGAACCACCGAAAGGCCTAGAAATTTATCTACTCTCCGAGCGGCATTCCAACTCTCAGTTCGTTGTTCTTGCAATCTATAAAATACGTGAATTTTGATTCATTGGTGTTTGCGTCACACATCGCGAAGTGATGACATTATTTGAACCTTTGTAGTGCAGAGCTCTTTTGATAATAGTTTAAAAGTTGGTTTGCTCGGAATCTCCAATAGTAAATTCCATCGTCATCAGCCTTTATTCCCAGAATGAAGGAAATTCCATAGAAATTTTATGCGAATGAAATTGCTTCTTAATTGATGTTTAACAAGAAGATACACATAAATACCACTGCTGAGAATATAGTTAAGGACATAGGTACGAACACTGAGATACATTTGTTCAAAGCGTACAAAGAACTAATTCTGAGAGAATTTAAAATAACTGTGTAAATCATTTACCTTTCGTGCTGTGAGCAATGTGTTTTGTAGAACCTGTTACGACATTCGAAGTTTCTTGTTGTTCGTACCGTCAGTTCTTTCCTTAGAAAGGACTGAACAATTTAGCCCCCACTAGCTAAGATTTAACGTCAGTTCACGTTGCCCAGAAGTCTTTCGCTTTGGCTTTTAGGCGGATTCACAAAATTACTAAAAATGACTGTTAGATTCTTCATGTCTGTCCGTCCATCTGTATATCTGCATGTACGCATGAAATATCTTGGCTACCACTGAGCGAATTGTCATGAAATTCGAAATTAGAGTACTTTTCGAACGTAAGTTGAGAAAATAAAAATTTTGTTACAACCTGAAAAGAATAAAGGGTACTTTACTTGGATACCTATGCACGTTTATGATATCTCCCGGATCTTTTCTTAGAATGAGAAATTTTGTAGACAAATATTGTACAGAAAATAGAAACACACAATGTAGGTTCAGTAAACTCTTGTCCGAAAATAGTGCCGTTTATGATGTAATGTGGAAAAATGTGGTAAAAGCAGACAGGTCACGAATGACAGTATAATACGACACAGAAAATATGCGATTTGCATGCCAGATAGCTGAGGCAAAAATACAGACACACGCTCATTATATTTAATACTTATTGCTTTTCCACAGCAACAATGGTTAGGCAAACGTGCCTCAATATTACGAGTACGTTAAATTGCCTGTCTTGCTTACGTTGACTTCTATCACGAAGAGACCAGATCGCTTACGCCCTTTAGGTATGAGGCTTTGGGCTCGGCTTGTGCAGCGCCGAAGACCCAAAGACTCTTAAACATAAATAAAACAGTATAAGTTCTGAAGAGCGTAGCACCGTCCTTAACTTTAGCATTAAATGTGTTATTTGTTTACAGCTTTCAAGCAGATATCAACAATGCTATATGGTATCTGATATTTATTGGACCGTGCATCATTGTGGTAACTGAAAAATAAAAAAACCAACTAGATGCTACTTATTAGTTTATTGTACTTCTTATAGGCTCAACTTGTTTCGGGCACCACTATGCCCATCATCAGGAGCTCGCGAATATGGTGTTGATTACCACATTGGTCGTTTCGTTCTTGGTTTACTGTATGTTGGAGGTTAGGTGTGGTTTGGCTGGAGTAGTGTGTGGCAACTAGGTGGTTTTTTTTATTCTTCAGTTACATGGTAGTATTCTTCTAGGATATTAAGAGAAATTATGCATTCTAATGCAGTATGTCCGCTTCTGCAAATGCAGTTTTTTACCTCATTATTTAATATCCGTGCATTAATTGTCAGAACATAAAACAACCTAGAAGTAAAGAAGTCTGTGATTTACGACAGTTTGAATTAATTAATCACTCGTGGTACTGAAATGAAGGAATAAAATTCTCATTGCCACTGTGTGTTCTCACTTAATAACAGCATGGCAGACCGACACGTAACAGAGTGGCAGGATCTCCTGGGCCGTCTGAATCGGTTACAATACCAGACGTCTTCCAACTCTTGTTGAAAGATTAACCTAACTGAAGATTGTAGCCTCCTGTTTCAGTTGATGAAGCGCAGTTTTCGTTGTGCGGGAGTTGTTCATGGGCGAATGATTCATCAGGTTCTAGAGTTGCCGATACGAAGTTCCGAACACTTGACCACCTCCATCTCTGGACTTTATTTACCGAGAATATTATTTTCGAGACTATGAGAATTGAATTTGTTTTTCCAATTCGATTATTTTCGTCACTGGATAGGGGAATCAGACCCGCAACTGGTTTGTGACTGCAGACGACATCACTCGAATGTGACAAGAGTTGGAACACTGGATGCAGATGGCTGGAACTGATCTTCACTAGGTACAGCACTACTATGCACCTTTCTGTGTGTCGTTTCGTAGATGTATTCTGTTTAGTTCCAGAAATCGCCAAAGACTTTGAACTTTCACCGCGCACAATGGAGCAAATTGCATTTTAGTAGTGTTAATTTTTCAATTTTCAGTCTAGACATGATACGGTGTAATATGATATCAGTAATTAATTCAGTTGCCGGGCGGGATGGCGCAGTCGTTATAGCGACTCGCTACAGGCTTGACGTTCCGGGGATGTAATCCCGGTGGATAGAGTTTTTCGTGCCGGTTTAAATCGGCCCCGAGCCCCAACTAGTCTTCTCTACGTACAAGGAGTATTGGACTTCCTGGAGGTTAAAGTGGCCGGGGCGTGGTGCTGACCCCTCGCCCCTTCTAGCGCCGAGGTGTCGAATGCTTCCCTTCTGTTCCTGCGTAGGCATGTCATGGGTTGACCGTTACTTTTATGTCATTCAGTTACATATTTATTGTGAAACGCACATGGCTCCTGCACACGAACTGGCTGACATTAAATCGCAGTGAGAAGGTTATTTTAGACTAATTCCATCCTGATTCATGTAGAATGATTGTAGCCCTGCCTTAAATTAGCCAAAACATTTGACGCACATTTTCTTAAGAACTCCTCCAGTAGAATAGCACATTGTTCAAAACGTAAAGGGTAGTAATATTCACAGCGTTTGTTGTGTATTCTGATGCTTTGACAAGAATAAAGTAATTTATTAACCCATGCAATGTGTTATCCAGAGTTACTTCGCTTCGAGACAAAAGATCTCTGTGCGCAGTTAATGAATATCGAGATTAATTAAGTACAAGAAACGGCGGAATCTGTGTACTATCCTGCAGTGCAGCCTTTACTCATCTCTGCTTTCTCTGTAGTTCACCGTACTGATGATATTTTCTTAATAACCGACTTCGTGTCTACATCTCCACTTCAAAAATATTTTGTCAAAAGGAGGGTTTGTATGGTAGTTGGACGGTTATCATAGAGGGAACAAACAAACATATTATGCCCTGTCGCCATGATCGTAGCTCATATTTTTATGAAATTTATAAGTGATACTTTATCTTGGAATTTAGCCTAAGTTTCTTGTGTCGTAAATCACATAAGCAACTGGCTTTCCTGTTTTATTAGATCACTTGAACATTCTTTCTGAGTTATTAGTTATCCTTGGGGGTTGACTCAGCCTCTAACAGAAATGAGTACCAGGAATATTTCCTGGGGGGCAAAGTGGCCGAATCTTTCAAGTTCTACAGATAGACCAAAGCCCGTATCATCAGTTAGTCCCATATTATTTGCAGTGTAATTTAGGGAAGGTGTGCGTATCTGCTACGCCTCTGCAATGAATGCCTGTCTTACAATGCTAAAAGTGCCCTACTTATAATTCTGGCATAAATTTGAAGGGCAGTTGTTAAGAATTTATATACTTCTCTAGCCGCTTCGTAGACTGCCAGGTTTCTGTACTAATTCATAACCCTTGTCCTCCCCAAACTCGGTAAACCCCCCTCCCATAAAAGATTATAATCATGATTCGTGACCCACAAATTTTCTTTCGTTCCATGCATGTTTCTACGCGGTTGCAGCATGATGACTATCAGTAGGCTGTTCTATAGGCTCACTATTTGCTGCCAGGATTTGAGTGGAAGATAATTAAGAGTAAGGTGGTGTGTACTGGCGAATTATACAGTATGCTGACGATTGGTACAGCGTACAGAATATGGGCGAAAGATAGAGGTTACTGGCGAATCATACTGTGTTCCGGCCAAAGTAAAGTAGACTAATAAATGCACGCGTTCTTTCCAGTCACCATCTAAGCTCCAATTAACAATGTCTTTTATGATTTCGAAGTATTACTACAGTACCTTATGTTCTATGAGTTTTACAGCCTGGAAGTGTTGTTTGTTTGGATATATGCCTTCGGTAAGTGAATAAAAATGGAACTTATAAGTATCTAATATACTTGTTATTAATGTTTCAGCTCATTTACCTTATCTTTCGGATATCTGTTTTCTTTCCTGTTTTATCCACCACTTCTACGTCTTATATTTTTCACCTTATCTTCTTTTATTTTTTTCGTACCCTTCAAACGTTTTGATTTTTCTTGTTACTTTAGTTCTAAGTATGTGAACATTTTTCGCCAAATTACGCTGTGGACTGCTTCTGTTCTTAATAATCTAGACTCAGTTTAACTGAGATTTTGATATTATCTGTAAAATTTTCCCAAACCTCATTGATGCTCGCACCATCCTCCAAGTTCTGCAAAGCTGGAAACCTGTTTTCTGTCCCATTAAATCTGACCTATAATTTGCTAATTATCTTTCAACTATTCTGACTGAACCTGAACCAGAGAAATATCTGATATTCTCAGCTCCAGATATGATGTTCACTTTCCTTGTCATTCCTAATCGTCTGAGCCGAAGACCGTATATAGCATTTCGTAACATGCTGCCAGACTTTACGGTGAGTTGTTAGTCCCTAGGTGCGTCGGACCTAGAAGGACTCGAACCCAAATACTCTTCATTCACTTATATCCCCTCGCCCAACACCCACGCAAAGGATCATTCCCTCGTCAACTGTTCGCGACTGCTTGTTAAATACATTCGCATCTGCCTGTCATATCTGCAAGTTCCTGCCCTAGACTCAACCTGGGAACGTGTCATGGTGACAGTGTCCCTCTCAACATGGACAGTAATTGGAATGTCTCCAAAATGAATAGCATAAGGGATCAAATATGCGAATCGTTCATGAAGCGTAATTGAGAGTAAATTATATCTCTGAAATATGGATTAGGTAAAGGTAAAAATAGGTGGGGTATATGGGCGTAATAAAGTGAAGATGCGAACAGCTAAAGTTAGGAGAATTCTGCAATGTTAAGGATAAAATTATCATCACCAAAACTGTTCACGTTGAAAGCAGAATCAACTCAAATACTTGAATTTCTCATGGAGAAGAAGGAGAGAACTAAGGGGTCAGACTATTTCAAAGTGAAGGAAGACGCTAAAGTAACCAAAGCGCTTCTAAAGTAAAGGCAAATTCTGAGAACTCCAAATTTGTCAGAATAAAGGAAGAGAAAACCTGAATGTCATAGAGTATATGAAGCGAGGGTCGGAACTAAAGTCTCAGCACTTCAATGTAAAAGAAGAAACAGTTACAGTTTAAAGCTAACGACAGAACTAAAATCTCCCAACTTTTTAGAGTAATTGAAAAAAAATTAGGTATTCGAAACACTGATTAAATGGAGGTGAATTAAAGACACAGCATGTGATATATATATATATATATATATATATATATATATATATATATATATGTGTGTGTGTGTGTATATATGTGTGTGTTTTAGGTTACGACAAAATTTCGAACAGTACCTACGAATCAGTTTCCAAGCTATGGAACAGTGTTTCACATGTAATGTGGAGAATTTTTAAGATACTCGTGGTTTTTTTTTTTTGGCTCGATAATGAAAACAATAAATTCGAGATTTCACGCGGCGCACTTTATGAAATTTGTGTAATGTATATACCGTCAATACACAACAACATATCAGTACAGTGATATTATATATACACTCAGGTCACATTACGACATTATGATATTCAAATAAAATTGAAACTATTTTACTACACGAAATATGTAGCTTTAATAAATGTGATATTTGAAGATGACATTAAAATAAATTTGACGCTGTTTTGTTACATGAAATATATATTGTAGAAGCTTTAATAAATGTTAAATTTGAGGTTTTCACAGCAATGTTGCTGGAATTTTAAGTCTGGGATATGACGCCCGCTCTTTCCCGACGCTTAGAAAATACTGCAGCTTTTTAAACATCGGGAAACACTTATACAGCGAGACACAGCATAACATCCAAGAAGACTTGATTATTCCTGGAGTGATGTTAAACTCAACGCGTAGCAGACTTTTGTTAGCCAGATATTGAGCATTACAAATGGGCTTAATGTACGAGTTAGTTGCTCGGATTGGTGTTTTAGGATGACTAGTTTACATTGATAGTCCTGTATACCACTTTAATTTATTTTTTCCCCCGTAATTCTTTGCTGGAGTGAATTGCTTTCTATTGTTCGTTACGAGCTATTTTTCTTTAATCCCCATAAAATGACTGGATTTGGTGAATAGCATTTCTCCTTTGCGCCTTTTAAAATAGTTCCATGCCCTCCATCCGGATTGAAAGGATTTTATAAAGTCTTATATTCAGGATTTATCTAAAACTTCCGCCGGTCATGAAGATCTACACGTGTTACTGTTGCGCATGTTGGGTTTAATTGGTGCGTAACTATCTCTATACTTATCACGGCGAAAAGTATTTATGAAAGAACTGTTGAGAAATATATTGTGTTGAACGCACTGTACTATAAATATTAATGGTTTTAGAGATAAATAGAAGGAGCCATGAGACCAGAAATGTTACGTCATATGTACATCTCCTAGTCTGTTTACATTTAAGAGAACATAATACCACCATTTCTTTTAAGATATGTCTTAAGAAATTATTCGAGAGTTCGAGAGTTCTTAGCAGAAGTCAGATACCTCTTCGTACGAAAAGAGCTCTTTTCAATAATCCAAGGTTTCTTTTCACTACTCACATGATTATTTTTTTCATGTGACTGGCTCGAGTCATTCGCAAAGCCGCACTCATTCTTGATCCAAAAATACTTTTCACCCTATGCGTATTTATGTCTTCCGTCATGATCAGCGATACCCGTCAGTTACATAAAGACATACGCCACTAAAAAAAGTAGACTTCAATGTAACATTAAAGACTCCTCCACTGTATAAAAAAATATACTAATTTTTATATCATAAACCGTCGTAAAAACAAAAGTTATTCCAAAGGCTGTGAGAACGACAATTCGTACATAATAACGTAATATATTTGTTTCCTTCGTATCGTGACGATCTTCACTGAATTGATTGTCGCAGTGCAGTAAGTACCGGGGTTCTGGAGATTTTCAGTTTATCATGTTAATTAGAACTATTATATTATCATAGAGGAAAACGTTAATTTTTATTGATAAAGATATGTAATTGCTTGGAGACTGAAACTGAAGAATTAATCTGCTTGCGCATCCGTGCCTTAAGTAATGAATTCTTCACAAATGTGAAATAAAATAACGATAATGAGATTATCTGAACAGTAGAGCTAGAAATGTGAGTAGCAGCAAAGTAGGTTTCATTAGACATCTATCAAAGAAAATCCTCCTACGTGGAACCTGCTCGCTTTAGTCTGTAAGCGCGGTTAGAAGTCTTGTCCTTGGGTTTGTATCTTGTGTGTACATACTTATGGATCTCCTCTGAAACTATGTTGGATTTCTTTCTTCAGATTTTGTATAGTTTTAAGGCACATGTGATGTACAACTGGTTTACGTGATTTTATGCTTCCGCCGCGGTGTAAATGAGATCTTCGATCTTCAGGGATTTTAAGCAGCGTAAATCGGTAGTTTATTACAGATGTTTCTACTTGGAATGCTCGACCCTTGCATATGGAACCAATAGGTTCCCTCGAAACGTCGGTAACAAAGTACCAATCTACGCTACGTAAAAATTCCAGACGAGCACAAATCTTACGTTATATTTCTTATGCATTGTCCTAAACTACGACTTCTACCCCTAGTTTCACTGTACAACATAGGAAATTTCTTCCCAACCAGAATAAGATGGTAAATAATCGTGACTAATTATTAAGTAGCTAGCTAACTAGCTGACTAACTAAGTAGTTAATTAACTAGTTAGCTAACTAACTAGCTGACTAAATAGCTAATTAACTGACTAGTTAACTAAGTAACTAACTAATTAATCCACGAAGCAATGTCCGTCTGTGGAATCTAATAGTTCCTAACCCAGATAAGACATTTCGCTCTTTATATTGAATCCCCCTGTTCGTTACCGTGTTCACAACAGCCTGCCTCTTTCCTCTATAGTGTAGACAGATGAATCCATTCCACGCCCTCCCATTCTATTTATATGAGATCCATTTAATGTCCTCCAAACTATGCCTATGTGTGCCAAGCAATCTTCTTCCTCCAGGTGTTCCTACTAAAATCCCATAAGCATTTCTGTTTTCTCTGATGTGTGTTATACCTTGACTAACAATCCTGTGGATACCCCACAAAAGACACGGCGGTGTATTCTCTTGAACGGTCGCACTCTTTTCCCATATCCAACTGGTCCCGAGTTCGACCCTGCATGAATAGACCCGCTTTTGTAGTTGCAGATTTTCATGACTTAGCCGTCATTCGAACAGCTTTAACCTGCATCTAACCTAAGTACGTAATGGAGCATCATTAAAGGAAGCAGGACATGCCTTTGTCGAGTCCAGGTTACCAATACTCACCAAATTTCCCGGTGTGCTTTTTAGCATTTTTGTTTCGTATTCAGATGCTCACATTTTCGAATTTCACTTTATAAGCTGATTTGTCAAATAGGATTTCAGGTTGGTCTTCTTGTTCAGTCGAGGCAGATGTTGAAATAGTGCACAAACAGGCCCATATGGTCCACATGTTTCTGAGTTCGCCATTCGTCGGAATTATCTATTCCAATGCTGTAGACTGTACGCAGCTGACCACTCTGTAGCTAAAGTTTGTAACAGTGTTTTATTCATATTACGAATATTATGCTGGACAAAATCCGTTTCCTGAAGTGAGCTTACCATAGAGAAATTACATGAACTGTACGTACTTCCACCTAACAGATGGCTGGTTCTTATATTTCAGGGTTCCTTTCATATTTTTAATGACAGTTGTCGGTAATGCAACAGTTTTAGTCGAATTTAGAACATTCTGAATTTTAGGCTAGTTGGCCTATGCTAGTGTGAATCATAGCCTCTATATATGAAGAAAAGTTGTGTGAACTAATTCGTAGTTAATTTTTTTTTTTTGCGCTGTAACCGTCAAATAGCGTGAGTTAATATTTCTTAATGGCGATGTGGCAAGGATATGTAAGGAAGCGATTATTGTCTGCTTCCAAATATCCTGAAATGCTGCTTCAGGATCGATGCTTAGTACTATTATGCACACACGTCAAGCAGATCTCGAAATAAATGTACTCTTTTGCTAACCAAGTGCATACGACATGAGAAATAATGTGCGTTGATGGGAAGTAGAGCTGGTATCTCGAAAGTATGAAGGGCCGTCATGAAGCTGCAACGTAAGTTCGAGATCATGTGTAGAGGTACATTAATGGCTTTACTTACTTTCCACTTTGTGTTTCACTTTATATATTTGTTCAAGAATTACCTTTAACCTTGTAAGATATAATCTGCATTTCGAATATCATAAAGAGAAATTGAATTGTGTTAAGAATAGTAAGAGCAACAGGAAATGTGTGTGCGATGGAATTTAATTAGCTTGTCATGTGGTTCGTATTTATTGATGATAACAGAGAACATTGGTTTATGAGGGTCGTTCATGAAAGGGAGATATAACTGAATAATTTCCGGCCCCTCTTCTGTAAGGGATAATGTCGAATTTGTTACTGTTGTTCAAATTTAGTTCGAAATATTTGGCAATCCCTTGTACTTTCGGAAAGATGAAAATGAATACTTAAATTTGCCTGTTGTTTGTAAAACTTGATATTTTGTTTTGAGTGGATGCTGTGGATGGCAAGTGTTGAAAAACACAGTGCGCATCTACATAAAGGTGATGCAGCAGGTGAACATTTTAGGATGCATTACGATGAACATATTACTTGTGACCCCAAATTATTAGGATAATAAAATCTACTTAATGGCAGCGAAACATGGGTAACCACGAAGAGAGACATGACTTGCCTAGAAGCTGCAGAGATGCGCTTTCTAAGAAGTGTTATGGGATACACAAGACTGGATAAAATAAGAAGCGAAGTCATAAGGAAAAAACTAGAGATCTCTGGAATACAAGACGTGAGACTCAAATACAAACAAAACTGGATCAACCACCTTGAAAGAATGGACAACACCAGACTCCTGAAACACGCCCTCAACTACAAACCTCGAGCAAGAAGAGACCGTGGACCTCCCACGAAACAATGGCAATGCGTCGATGCCGGAACAGGTCAAACGACCTAATCCATGGAGGAAGATGATGATGATGATGATGATGGTGATGATGAATAAAATCTGGAAGATTACCTATTAGTAAATAGGGTAGGCGGTAGTGCAGTTATTTGAGGCACTGTACGACAGGCCGAAATGTGGCGGGCTCGATTTCCGTTGGGTTCGTTTGGGATTTTACATTTATTTATTCCTTCCCGCCGCAATATGACCCTATTGTCGATTCATCCTCTAACAGAATGAGTACCAGCAGTATCTCTTTGGGGGTGAAGGCGGCCGGTGCCTAGGGCTGACAACGTTGCCACATTAATGTGCCGATTGTCTATAATCTCTGGGAGCTTCAAACTGCTGGAGCCCTAAGGGCCTGTCCAAGTCTGTAGAGGGAGAGCTTTAGTTGTTGGTAACTAAATACAGACGTTTCGAAGGATCAAATTGCCTTGTTACAGCAGAAAAATGGCGCTAGGTAGTTAGACATGATTATTTTTCATCCGTTCTGCTTAGGAAAATATATTAATGATGTATATTGCAACCAGTCATAGTTGTGCACTTGAGGATGCTGTAGACAATGTGTGCTATTATCGAGAATCATACCTTCTACATGGGCAACCATCATAGACTTGAAATGATTTAAGTCCTACATTGTTTACGGGCATATCTCGTTAATTACTTACTTGAAAGTTTTATGTAATAATTATTGATATCCATAAATTACAGATATTTATATCTTACACAATTTCTGCAGAAGGCTGGCACTGATTTCCGTAAAGACATTAATATAACAATAAATACACACTGAATAGTCGTCACCGAAAGCATTGCACTAACTGCTGCTGTTCCCTTACCATCTACCTGACGTCTACGCGATATACATTGCATGTGACCTTGCAGAAAATGGACAGCATAAAAAATGCAACAACGATATATTTCATTGTCATTGGAAAAGGTGAATGTTTCCCTTTATTTTTTCCACACTACAAAGTAGCACAAAAACGAGCCACGTCATTCTTTTCCCAAATAGAGCAGAAGTTGCATATTTCAGTGTGTCTAATTGGTTTAACTCTGTCCATATTAGGGTTGGATTTTCATTATCTAAGAGGCTGAATGCCTAAAGCAGAAACAACCTGAACCTACATTATTTATCTTATGTTTATTGGACCGTACATCATTGTGATAGTTGAAGAATAAAAGACCAACTTGATGTCACTTGCTATTTTATTTCACTTCTTAAGTGCTCAACATTTTTCGGACATTAATATATCCATCATCAGGACCTTGCGACTATT
>Ga0123357_10009428_pt1 | contig 12328 bp, 9 predicted proteins | sample TergutEmb28metaG_FD_89873 | JGI IMG/M metagenome (GOLD analysis project Ga0123357, IMG submission 89873) | Embiratermes neotenicus P4 segment gut microbial communities from Petit-Saut dam, French Guiana - Emb289 P4 | ecosystem: Host-associated > Arthropoda: Insects > Digestive system > Gut ... | reverse complement strand
CTTTTCTCCGGTTAATACCGGTTTGAACGATTCTCCCTGTATATCGGCGGGGATAGATATTCCTGCCATATCCAGAAGTGTAGGAGCAAAATCTATGTTCTGAATCATAGCGTCGCTCACTTTTTCAGGCGCTATTATTGCAGGATAGCGGATGACAAAAGGCGTTTTTAACGATTCTTCATACATAAACCGTTTGTCGAACCAGCCGTGCTCACCCAAATAAAAACCCTGGTCGGAAGTATAAATGATAATGGTATTATCAAGTTCGCCAATTTGTTTCAAGTAATCCAAAACACGCCCGACATTGTCGTCCACCGAAGAAACACATTTCAGATAATCGCGCATATACCGTTGGAATTTCCATTCTGCTAAATCTTTTCCTTGTGGTTGTTTCTTAGCGAAATCTTCAATAATCGGATTGTATGCCTTATCCCATTTAGCTCTCTGTTCAGGGGTCATGCGCTTGAATTCGCCTGGGGCGTTCGTATCCCATGGGCCATACGTTTTAAGATCGATACCAATCGTCATACATTTGTCAATACTCATCAGTTGTTGCTGAGCGGCAACACGTCCTTCATAATCGTCATAAAATGTTTTAGGAACAGGAAAAGAAACATCTTCATACATTGATAATTTATTGAGAGCGGGCATCCAATTTCGATGAGGCGCTTTGAAATGCATCATGAGAAAGAAAGGTTTATTTTTTTCACGATCATTAAGAAACTTAATTGCATGATCGCCTGTCAGGTCGGTTGCGTATCCTTCGTAGTGCACACGCTTTTCGCCGTTTTCCATAAAATCGGGATTGTAGTACTCTCCCTGATCGTAATGCACACTGTAATAATCAAAGCCTGTTGGCGTACTTTTTAAATGCCATTTTCCAACAATGCCGGTATAATAACCGGCAGCCTGCAAGAGCTTGGGTAAAGTTTGCTGGGAACCGTCGAAAGTAGTTTTCGCGTCATTGTCGTAGAACCCGTTTTTGTGACTGTATTTGCCTGTCAGCATACAGGCGCGCGAAGGTCCGCTGAGCGAATTAGTGACAAAGCAGTTGTTGAACCTCATGCCTTCGTTGGCGATACAGTCGATATTCGGCGTCCGGTTCAAGCCATATCCGTAAGCGCTGACGGCTTGATAGCCATGATCGTCAGACATGATATAGAGGATATTGGGTTTCTTCACGGGCGGAGCCGCCTGTATGATTCCGGCTCCCGCAACGGTAAGCGAAAGCCCTGTAAGCAAGAAATTTTTCATGTTTATTTAATTGTTATCTGTAAACGTTTTTCCTGTTGTCAATTTTTATAACCTCAACGGTTAGTATATCGTCTTTTATGGAATAGATACCGCGGTAAATTCCTTTCATCAATGTATTTGTTAAACTCTTCCAATGAAATATATTCATTAGATTCATTTTTTGAAGCCTCTATGTCAATCATATCTAAAAAGTCCTCTAACAATTGATTTTCACCGTACATATCCAAATCGACACGTACATAACGCTTGTTTCCTTTTGGGCTTTTAGTGTATTTAATTCCTGTTACCGTTTCCATACTATTGCTATTTTGATACAAAGGTAAAAAATTAATAACAAATAACAAGATAATAAAGACAAATAAAAAAATAGTTATTACGGTTCAGGAATTTATCAAAACATGGTCGGGAGTCATCCTCTTAGCGGAAACTACGCCCAATTCCATAGAGCCGGATTATCGGGAACACCGGAAGAAAGAATTATGGAATATAGCCCAACAATCCATTTTGATTTTAGCCGGTATTCTAATTTTTGGAATAACATACGTTAATCAATTATTCAGTCACTCTGTTGTTCAGTTATTCGGTTATTCAATCATTCTGTTATTGAATGTCATCGGCGTTTATATCGGTTATTTATTGGTATTGAAACAGATGCACGTCCATAGCCAATATGTCGATAAAATATGTTCGCTAATCCGGAAATTGAAGTCGAATTTCAAAAACATGAAGCATGGAAAGAAAAGACGCAACTAAGAGCAACTCCTACGATTTTAGTGAACGGTTTTAAGTTGCCGGATAACTATAAAATTGAAGATTTGCGGTATTTTATAGAATTTAATGTTGACGTTAAATAGTCCTTGCTGTTGTGGGAGCATTTATTTGCGAGTAAGGAGCAATAAAATAATCGGCCAATTATTGCAAAAATGCAACAAAGTGTGTTAAATAATATTATTGTTAATTTTTTTAATTACTTTTACAATGAAAATATCAAATATAGAATTACAAACTAATGAAAAAAGAAAGTTTTATTTTGTTTATGCTCTTGAACATTTTTACTATTTCAAGCGCCCAAGATTATCATTTGCAGCTTCACATAGAAGATATGCAATACGATTCATTATTTTTAAAGGGGACAATAGGTGATAAATTCGATTATCCCGTTTATATCAGCGGTACAACTTTAGATGCAACAAACTGGGATTTTTTAGTTCCCGATAGCATATATAATTCTTGTGTTTATTTTGTATTTGCTGCTAAACCGAAAAATACAGATTTAAATACGAAATATTACATCATCCTTAATGCTATTCAAAACAGAGATACTTTAAAAGTTGCTAATTTTTTTTTAGACAGGAAAATAAAAAAAATTGACATGAAGTATTTGGAAAGTGCAACTTTTAAAGACCAGTTATTTTATTGGATTAAATCGGATGATGGAAAAGGAGGGATAGATAGAGAATCATACACGGCAGATATACGTGATGATCATTTTCAAATTCCTTATTTCCACAACACAGATTTTGCATTATCATTTACATACCGCGTATTTGGAGAATTTTATCCTTTAGAAAGCGACACCATTCAATATGATGAATATCTTACTCAATATTTGAAAATAATTGAAAAATATCCGGATTCCCGGTATTTGATATCTCAAATAGCAAATAACTTGCAATTCTATAAAACAAAAGAGGACTTGCAAAAATTATATGATGCCTTTTCAAAGGTAAACAAACAAACATATTTGGGAAAGAAAATATCTAACTACATTGACACGCACTATACTTTTTCCGATACGCTGCTTCCAACAGGAGATACCGGAATATTGGAACCTATTATTCAAGATTCGACAAAAATCAATTTAGTTATTTTTTCTGCCTCCTGGTGTAAACCTTGCCGTGAAGAAATTCCTCTGCTAAAACAGATTTATAATGATTTAAAAGAATGTGTAAGTTTTACTTACATTTCAGAAGATAGCCCAAAATATGTAGATAATTGGAAAAATTTAATGCAACAGGAAAATATACCTTGGAGAAGTTTATTAGCTGTAAATGATGTTGCGGCAATTAAGAAAAAATACAATGCAGTAGCTATCCCTTACATTCTATTGGTTTATCCAAATAAACGTGTAGAAGTTATTGATGTTAAAATAAAAGAGGATAAAGATAAATTGTATTCATTATGCGGTAAATAATACCTTATAATATCTATACGAAACATTATGAAAATTGTTTTTACCATTGCCTATATAGGCAACTTTCCTTGGTATTTCACATATTTCCTTCATCCCTGCCGTTATAATTCTGATATTGATTTCCTTATTTTTACTGATAATCAAGATACTAAAATTAATCTACCGCCGAATGTAAAATCATTTGCGGGCTTGACCCGCAATCCCCTGACAATAAGTATTTTTTTCAGGAGATCCCGCGCTTGACGCGAGATGACAGGCCTTTGAGACAGCCTCATGAGTGGTTTGGCATTCGCTTTTACCCCCAATCGCTTCGCTTCATTGGGGTTATTCACATTTACTCCTCGAGCTTTTTAATATGCTAAAGTAGAATTAACTATAGCCATTTGTTTTCAATAAACTATTTTTTTATCTTTTTCTCCCTGAATTGCTGCTGTCTTTCTTTTTTTATTTATCTTTGTTTGTTTTTAACAGAAAATAATATTTGTATGTAAAAAATTATATAAAATAGAAAAATAAGCGTTACTTTTTAGTCTTGTCTTTTCAATGTTCCAATGGTCTAACGGGAATATGTACTGCTGGCGATTGTTTGATGTGGTTGGGTGATAACTGCCCTGGTGGATGGATGGAATGGAAGTGTGAGAAAGTCTAAGGCTTGATTAAATCCATACAATACCAGATAGATTCATTATTTGGTATTGTATTTTAACCATCTAAAAAATAAAAAGATGATTGAGTGTGACTATTTTTTGTGGGATAACTTTTGAAATTAAAAATAACATTCATGTATGAAAAGATATTTCTTATTTATAACGATTTTTCCTTTCGTGCTATTATCATGCAGCAAAACAAAACAAGTTAATTTGCTGGAAATTCCGGTTGATATTGATCAAAACAGTTCTTTTCCCTTATCAGAGATATCAGAGAATATAACAAAAATAGACTTGGAGTTTTCAGATGAAAGTTTGATAAATCCGGATATGATTCAACGTATTACTGTCACGGAAAATGATATTATTATTGCAGAAATGAGTAAAATACTTATTTTCAATAAGGATGGTAAATTCGTTCGATCCATTGGCTCAAGAGGGCAAGGACCGGGAGAATATAATCATATTATGAGCATGGCTATGGATGAAAAAAATAAACGTTTATTTATTGTTAGTTCCGGCCCGTGGAAAATCATCTGTTACGACATGGATGGAAATTTTTTAAAAGAATTTGCTACTCATTCTATGTTCGAATATATTGTTGACATTAACTATATCAATGGGGATTTATTGCTTATTAATCAGAATACGGGCGAAGAAAGTGAAACAGGCCGATTTACAAGTTCGACAGTATATCGTTTAACTGACGACTTCAGAGTAACAGACAGTTGTATTATTCGAAAAAACGTCAATGTATTTATTTTTTCATTCTTATACAAAGATTTCATATTAAAAGGAAATACGTCTGTTAATCTGTACTACTGCGAATCCTATGGTAAAACGAATCCTCCGAGAGAAGTGGTTGTACGGGATACCCTGTATCGTTTTGAGAGAAACCGGCTCGTTCCCGAACTAACATTAAAATTTAAAAATAATGGGATTGATGGGGGTGGAAACAAATTCATTGACCCATATAGCATATTCCGCAGTTCACGGTATGTTTTCTCGATTTACGAGAATTATAAGAATGGAAATAGATATTATTTTTGCTTTGATACAAAAACAGGGAAAGGATATAACATGCAAGACGGATTTACAGACGATATCAACGGAATAGATAAGAGGGTAAGCATTCGTCCGTTTAATTATGATACAGAAATGTTTTATTATTTATATACATATATCAAACCTGACGATTTTGAAGAAAAGAATCCAACACTCTATATTGGCAAATTAAAAAAATAGACTTGCAATTCATGAATTCATCCTCAATAGTATTTACAATTTGTTGATCAGGTGATTACCCTTGGTATTTCCCCTACTTCCTTCATTCCTGTCGTTACAACCCGACAATTGATTTTCTTATTTTCACAGATAATCAAGACACACCCATTCCTCTAAGCCGGACAGTACAAATAATTACATCAAATGAATTCAGAAGGCATTCCTCTTGCTAGGCGTAGGCTCTGCCCATAGCCGTCAGGTTAATAAATGTAATTATTTGAATATATGAGAATAAAGCAAAATCCCGTCAGGGATTATCTCTCAGTAGAACAAGAAAATACCACCGCGCCTTGCATGCCGTCACGTATGCAACCTGTATATTGCGATTTGAAAGCATTCCTACGGAATGCCGGAGCGGGGGTAGATGCGTTTTTTCTACCAATAGTAGCAAGCCGTGCGAGACACTTTCGAGAGATTTTGAATTAGCTCAACTTGACAACAAAGCAAAAAAGTAGCTTAGATATTTCGCCAAATAAACAACTATTTCTATCTTTGTAGTGAAATTATAATTTAAAAGCGTAATATGATTACAACTGCAACGGCAAAAGAAAAAAAAGATCAGAAGAAAATATCATGGGGGTTACCTGGTCAAGAAGAAACTTCATTAGAAGATTTCAGAAACATGATAACAGAGGCAGAACGTGACGCCGGCTATACTTTTGACGAATACACAAACAAAGTAAACCAATGGCTACGCAACAAACTGTGAAAGACATTGATTTCCAACTGTACTCACTTGCCATTCAGCCTGTTTTTTGGGATACTTTGCAAGAAATATTGGATTTCACCTTAAATCAGTGGGGCGCAACGGTAATGTATGATTTTCTGAAAAAGATAAATCAAAGTATATTAAGTTTGAATACGACACCACACATATATGCAAAATGTCCACATCTTATCAGTACTGAAACCAAAACTTACCGAAATATTATTCTAAAAAAATATCCGTATATTATTATTTATTCCATTGTAAAGAATAAAGTGACTGTATTGAACATATTACATACTTCTCACAATCCTCGAACATACAAAAAACTAACACAGCAACCTCGAAACAAATAAACAATTTACATTATCAGTCATGAATAAAATAAACTTTGCAGCGAAAAAGCATATAAAAATGGGACCTCGCTCGGCGTAGGCTCTGCCCATAGCCGTCTGGTATGCAACCTGTATATTGCGATTTGGAAGCATTCCTACGGAATGCCGGCGTTACGCGGAGATGACATTTTCTACCGAGCGATATTCCCTAACGGGAATGGTGGAGCATTATGTAATGTTGATATAATGGTAAAAAAAAATGCAGCATAGCTGCAGTACGCTGTATTTTTCCGAAAAATTCCTGTATTTTCCCTTTTTTTGCAATGCGACTATAGACAGAGGCTACGCCGAGCTGAGTTTAAAAATATTATTACTTGTTATTTTTAAATGTTATTATATATTTTTAAGGAATTTCAACCTGATATTTTAGCCGAAAGAATAGCAATCCCTTTTTTTGATACCCTGAGTACGGATACCTGTCCTATTTTCTACTGCCGCTTGACCTATTTTTCAATGATACCCGTCTTCTTTTTTAAAGATACCTATCTTCTTTTTTAAAGATACCTAGTTGTGTGCAAATTGTGTATCCCTACCAATCAAAAAGGACTCACAACATCTTGTAAGTCCTTCATTCTAAGGTGGGCGTTGAGGGATTCGAACCCCCGACCCTCTGCTTGTAAGGCAGATGCTCTGAACCAGCTGAGCTAAACGCCCTCTAAAAAAGTGTTGCAAAAGTAATACTTATTTTTGAATGTGCAAAAAAATAGCGGAAATTATTTTTGATAATGTGGTAAAACTGATGAAATCAGGCAATTATAATATGTGTATAATTTGCTTTTGTTAGTTTTATAGGAAGAAGAATACTCAATTTTGGGCTTTATTTTTGATGAGAAAGGATGAAAATTAAATCCAGTAAGAAAAGTGAAATAAAGTATTTCAGAGGCTAAAGTTAAACCGATGAGTTAAACCAGAATTAAACAGAAAAATTATGGTTAACATCATTTGTTACAAGTCAAAAACATTATCCAATGGAGAACATCCATTGATGATTAGAGTGTGTAAAGATGGAAAGAAAAAGTATCAAAGTCTTGGGATTTCCGTTAAACCAGAATGGTGGGATTTCCAAAAGAACAGACCTAAAGCAATTTGTCCTAATAAGGATTTGATATTAAAGATTGTCCTTGACAAAGAAGCTGCATTTCAAAAACAGATATTGGAACTGAAAGCGGAAGACAAAGAATTTACAGCTTCTACTTTGATTGCCCATAAAAAAAAGATGAAGACAGTCAAAGATTTTTACAAAGAATTGATTGATGAATATACCTTGGCAAACAAAATTGGAAATGCAAAAGTTTATAAAGATTCCTATTGGTCATTGAAAACATATACCAATAACAAGTTGGATATTCCATTTTCCCATATTGACATTGATTTCCTGAAAGGTTATGAAAAATGGATGAGACAGAAAGGATATAAGGAAACATCAATGAGTTTGCTTTTTAGAACTTTGAGAAGTGCTTATAACAAAGCTATTGCTGCTAAACATGCCAAAAGAACCTCCTATCCTTTTGATGATTTCAAAGTATCCAAATTTAATACAAGAACAGAGAAAAGGGCTGTTTCAAAGGATATTATTAAAGAAATAATGAACTTGGATTTGTCAGAGAAAAGTGAATATATGAATTTCAGCAGGGATTTATTTATGTTCAGTTATTTTTGTAGTGGCATTAATTTAACGGATATTGCCAACCTGAAACAGAGCAATATTGTTAATGACAGATTGGTATATTCCAGACAAAAAACAGGAAAAAGAATAAGTATTCCATTGTCAGACAATGCTAAACAGATTATTCATAAGTATATGGACAAATGTTCACAGGATTATGTATTCCCTATTTTGGATAATAATATTCATAAAACAGAGGCACAAAAATACAGAAGACGGAAAAAAGTTTTGAGAAATGTAAATGCTTGCTTAAAAAAGATAGCTAAAATAATTGGAATAGAGAATCTTACATCATATGTAGCCCGTCATAGCTATGCAACAGTGCTTAAAAACTCTGGCGTGAACATAGCACTTATCTCTGAAACTCTTGGACATTCAGATTTGAAGACAACCCAAATTTATTTGGATAGTTTTGAGAATGAACAAATAGATGCAGCATTGGAAAATTTGTTGTGAATTGAATTATTTTGAAAAAATAGTTTGTATGTGTTAATCTTTTCATAATTTTGGGGGTTATTAAAAAATTAATAATCCCCAGAAATATGGCAGTAAATCAGTTTTATGATGTTCCAGAAGATGAACTTTCAACATCGTACATAGAATATAAAGAATTGAAAGAAGAAGATTTCATAAATTTTAATGTAAGACGAGATTTTTTACAAGATATTGAAAATAAATATCTTTCAGAAGTTACCTCTGATTATATTAACTTAGATGAAAGTAATACGGTTGTTATCAATTCATCTGTTGGACAAGGGAAAAGTGTATTTGCAATAAATATAGCAAAAGACTATTATTTGCAAAAGAATGATTTAGGAGAATATAAATACACTATCATTTTTGCAGCACCTTATAAAACTTTGGTAGAACAATATATAAAAAAAATCAAATTTGCAATCAATGAAACAGGAAATGAAATAAATATTCCTGATTATGATAAACTTGAACAAGGAAAAGAAGATAATATAAAACAAATAAACGATGTTCATAATGCAATCTTATCAAGGATGCACGTTGTAACAGTGAACTTTTTATTAGCTAATCCTGGAGATGATGCTATTGAGCAAAATCCTCTAAAGCGGGATTACCTGAAAGGAATTATTAAAAAATGTATTGACGATAAAAGAAAGGTAGTCATTATTTTTGATGAGATACATGATGCCATTTACAATTTTAAACAAGAGTATATATTTTATCTTTGGAGATTCAAAACCAATAGGATATTGCATAAAGTATTTATTTTAAGTGCAACATTCAATGAAGCATCAAAAATTGTAATAAAGTACATAGCAGAATTAACCAATAAAAAACTTCAAATATTAGAAACTCCCAGGATTCAACAAAAGGATAATTTGAGTAATTTACATATTCATCTAACAAATAATTCATTATATGGTGGATACAATTTTAATACGCCAGAATTTATTGATTTATTCAACAAGATAATAGACCAACATCAAAAATTAAACATATTATCTTTTTCCCAGATTCTTTGTACTAATATTGCTTTAGGCGAAAATGAGAAATTTATTAGAGAAGCTCTATTATCAAAATACGGAAGAATTAATATTTGTATAGCTGAAGAAAACCATCCTACCGGCAAAAAGAAAAAAGAAATTCCGTCAACAATAACATACAGCAATAAATATAGTCCAGGAATGTGCAATATTGGCACAACGTTCAAAACAGGGATAAGCATTGAAGAAGAAAACAGTGGGTTTGTAATAATCTTACCTTCTGCAAATTCCATGCAAGGATATGTAAAAAGTGGGGATTATGGTGTATTTACCAATGGTATAATTCCTCTTATACAAGCATTGGCAAGAGTTAGGAAAAAATCAGATATTTATGTCATCATGCCATTTCCAAAACAGTATATCAGGGAAACATTATCTCTATATTTTGATTCATCTGAATATACATGGAATATGTTAAAATGCAATATTCTGAAAGACAAATTTTTTATGCACTTTGATTGGGAATACATACATCATTTATTACCAAACCAATATAAACATATTTCAAAAAAATACAATGCTATGCGAGAACGTATAAAGGAAGAAATCAATGAGGTAGAAAGTATTGAAGAAGAAAGAAAACAAAACCTTTTACCATATTTAAAATATCCCACTTTGGAAATGTTTATTTTAGAAAAAGGGGAAAAATATCTGTATTCCACTTTTGCTATATTTGGTAAAGATTTACCTGCTTATATGATATGGGCTGCTTATAATAATCAGTTTGTAAATTGTAAATTAAAAACGCTGTCTTCATCAAATATCAAGGAGAAAGAAGAACTTAAAAATATTTTGGAATTTATTTATAATTACGTTAATGACAACTATGATATTAAGGGGCTTTTAACTACTTATGATTATGCTATTTATAGCAGTTTATATCAAAGAATTTCATCAGAATATGAATTATACGAATATGACAAAGATTCAGATAAGTTCCAAAATTTATCTGATGAAAAACTTAAAAGATATATCATGACATTTGTTCAAATGGCTTTAAAGGGAAATGGAAAGTTGCATGATAATTATTATGAGAAAGATTCATCAGGTCATATCATTGATAAACCATTTGAAGTAAAAGATTATTTGCTGTGTTGTATGGCTAATACAATACTGTATAATGGAAATGAAATTATTGATGTCTATCCAAATGATTCAGTGATTAAGGCATACAAAGATTTATATTATAAAGTCCGTAAAATATTCATAGATAAAATTTTGAAACAACATAATGGTATAAAATATATCTATCCAACATTTGACAAATTTATCGAAAATACAGATATCCCATTAAACGGTACAGAAATTGATTTAATACTACAAACAATAAAAATAATTAGAGAACAAGATATTCATTTTAAGTGTTTTAGAAAATTTCAGACAGTCAAATTTCAAGAGGCAAGTAAGAATAAGGATTTAAATTCTATTTACAGCGAAATAAAAGAACTATTCTTTACTCTTAAAAAAGGACAAAAGCTGCCTGTTTCCAGGATAAATGTAGATTTTGTTAATGAAATAATTGAACTTCCAGAAAAAAGAACGGGACTTAACCTATTATATAAGTATGAGTATATTCAGGAAGAGAATTATGACAATGATATTTTAGAAGAAATTATGTACAATGAATATATTCCATCTCATGAAGAAATGGAAGCAATGCTATTATATAATACTTTCGAGGAAGATAATTTTAATGAGAAAGAAAAACAATTCTTAAAAGAATTTAGAGAAAACCAAGATATTTCAGATAATCAGTAAAAAATATTTTTTATTTAAAAATTCTGTCTGAATTTTAGTAATTTTCCTATATATAGATAACTAAAATTCGGACACAAGATATAATCCAGGATAGACTAAAAATCTGTTCTGGATTTTTTGTATATAAATATTTTATTAATCAATTAATTTTCAAAATTTTATGGAATTAAATTTAAGAAAATCATCTAAAAAGCAGGCTAAAATTAAATTGGCTTTGGCAGGATGTGCAGGCTCTGGAAAAACTTACAGCAGCTTGTTGTTGGCTTATGGTATGACCAATAATTGGAATAAAATTGCAATTATTGATACGGAAAATGGGAGTGCGGATTTATATTCTCACTTGGGAAACTACAATGTACTTGGACTGCAAAGCCCATTTATGCCGGAGAATTATATCAAAGCTATTGAAATTTGTGAGAACGCTAAAATGGAAGTGATTATCATTGACAGCATTAGTCCACTTTGGGAATATTTACTGGAAATTCATTCACAAATGCAAGGTAATTCATTCACTAATTGGGGTAAAATTACACCAAGACAAAATGCGTTTATTCAGAAGATATTAACAAGTAATTGTCATATCATTTCAACAATGAGGACAAAACAGGATTATGTTTTGAATGAAAAAAATGGGAAATTAGTACCTGAAAAAGTAGGGCTAAAAGCAGTCCAACGTGATAATGTAGATTATGAATTTACTTTAGTCCTGGATATTGACATGAAACATTTTGCTAAAGCAAGTAAGGACAGGACAAACCTCTTTATGGACAAACCTGAATTTGTCATTAACCAAAATACAGGAAAGGCAATTCTGGATTGGTGTAATGAGGGAAAGGTAGAAATTGAAAGTCCAGGAAATATAAACAATTATCAAATGTCAATGAATCATGGAAGCAACAATGGAACT
>Ga0123357_10009427_pt1 | contig 12329 bp, 10 predicted proteins | sample TergutEmb28metaG_FD_89873 | JGI IMG/M metagenome (GOLD analysis project Ga0123357, IMG submission 89873) | Embiratermes neotenicus P4 segment gut microbial communities from Petit-Saut dam, French Guiana - Emb289 P4 | ecosystem: Host-associated > Arthropoda: Insects > Digestive system > Gut ... | reverse complement strand
CGGCTGCCAGGCACGGGCTCAAGACGGTGCTGGTAGAAAACTCGTCGAAGATCGGCGGTGTCATGAGCACGTGCCCGGGCATGCCGATCGGAGGCGCTTACCCGTGTGGCTTTTCCGTCGGTGGGGTGTTGGACGAGTTCGCGCACAGGCTGTTTGCCATGAACCCGCCGACCGCCGACGTGAGAGAATGCTCCCTTGAGGAGTTCGGCCCGGAAATCCTGTACGACCACGAGGTCGCGATCGCGACGCTCCATCAGATGCTTGACGAGGCGGGCGTCTCGCTGCTGCCCGAGACCGCCGTCACCGAGGCCGCCATGGACGGCAACCGCATCGGCACCATCGTCTGCCGGTCGAGGGCAGACGCACAGACGATGCGTGCGAGGTTCTTCATCGACTGCACGGGAGACGGAGACCTGGCGACGTCCGCCGGCGTTCCGTACGAGGTCGGCGACCGCAACGGAAACATGATGGGCGCGACGCTCACGTTCATGATGGATCATGTCGACTGCGACAAGGTGTTCGGCGACAACGTCGACCCCTATTTCACGGATATCGCCGCGCGGGGCATTGCGGAAGGACGACTCCATCCCGATCTGTCCAAGCTGTACGTCATCAGGGCGTTTCACCCCGGTGCGGTCTTCTTCAATTCCGTCGTGATCGGCGGCGTGGACGGCCGGGACCCCCGTTCGGTCGCCGCCGCGACGGCCGAAGCCCGCCGTCGTTGTCTGCAACTCGCGCGCTTCATGGTGGACGACGTTCCCGGCTTCGAGAACGCGAGGCTGACGTACCTCGGCCCGTCGGTCGGCGTGCGGGACACGAGACGATTCCAGGGGCAGTACCGGCTGACGATCGACGATCTGGCCCGCTCGACCAAGTTCGACGACGGCGTCGTCGCCTGCGACAACCCCATCGACGATGTGTTCCGCGGCGGCAGCGTCATGACCCACGACGCGGTCGCCGGGAAAGGGGTGTATTACACGATCCCGTTCCGCTGCATGGTTCCGCGCGACGTGAGCAACCTGTTGTTCGCCGGCCGTCTTGCGTGTACGGATCCCCTTGCGTTCGCGTCGATGCGGGGAATGAGCCAGTGCATGCTCATGGGCCAAGCCTGCGGGACGGCGGCGGCCATGGCGATCCGCGACGGCGTGCCGGTTCAGCACGTCGACACAAAAGAGCTGGTGGCGTCCCTCGTGAAGCAGGGGGTCAACGGAATCGGGGCGCTACCCGCCTAGGCCTGCGCGTGCTTACCCCAGCGTCGCCACCAGGACGGCCTTGATGGAGTGCATGCGGTTCTCGGCCTGGTCGAACACGATGGACGCGTCCGACTCGAAGACCTCGTCGGTCACCTCGAGTTCGGGCAGGCCGAACAACTGGTACACCTGCTCCGCGACGGTCGTGTCGCGGTTGTGATAGGCGGGCAGGCAGTGCATGAACTTGACGTCGGGATTGCCGGTGCGCTCGAGTAGCCCCGTTGTCACCTGGTAGTCGTGCAGCAGCGTGATGCGCTCGCTCCAGATGGCTTCGGGTTCGCCCATCGACACCCAGATGTCGGTGTGAATGAAGTCGCAGCCGACGACCCCGTCGAGATCGTCCGTGACGGTGATGCGCGCGCCGGTTTCCGCGGCGAACGCGAGCGCCTTGTCGACCACCCACGCGGGCGGCTGCAACTTCGCGGGCGCCACCACGCGCACGTCCGCGCCGATCAACGCACCGCCCATCACCAGAGAACAGCCCACGTTGAACCGGGCGTCCCCGACGTACGCGAACGTGATGTCGTGCCCGTCCCGTCCCGACGACTCGCGCATGGTGAACATGTCGCACAACGACTGCGTGGGGTGCCACTCGTCGGTGAGCCCGTTCCAGACCGGCACCGACGAATACCGGGCGATTTCTTCAACGGTCGTCTGCCTGGCCCCGCGGTACTCGATGCCATCGAACAGGCGCGACAGCACCCGTGCCGTGTCAGCGGGCGATTCCTTGTGCCCGAGTTGGGACGAGTTGCCGTCCATCTGAGTGACGTGCGCGCCCTGGTGGTGCGCCGCCACCTCGAACGCCGACCGCGTCCGCGTCGACGTCTTCTCGAAGATGAGCGCGAGGTTCATGCCGCCCAGGTTCTGGGCTTCGGTGCCGTCCCGGCGTGCCGTCTTCAGCTCGCCCGTGAGATCGAGCAAGTACGCCCACTCGGCAGGCGTGAAATCTATCTCTTTGAGGAAATGACGGTTGTGCAGATTGATCGGCATGGGGACCCCCTTGAGGCGAGCCATCAGAATACCGCGGCCCGCGTTGAGCGTGCCGCACGTGAGTGCGGCTCGCTGTGCCAACCGGACGCACGCTGGCCAGAGAGTCCTCGTTCACTTCTGGGCTAGCGCCCCTGTGGCACGATGGTAGGCGTGCTAGCCCGATTCCTGGCCAACGCCGCTGCGCTCGCTGTCGCGACGTGGCTCGTGCCGGGTATCTGGCTGGACGAGGGCGACCAGACGAACCGTGTCGTCACGATCTTGGTGGTGGCGGCGATTTTCGGTGTCGTCAACGCCATCGTGAAGCCCATCTTCCGGCTCGTCAGCTCCCCGGTGATCTTGTTCACGCTCGGCCTGTTCCTTCTCGTCATCAACACCGTGCTGCTGATGCTCACTGGGTGGTTGGCAGGTGTGTTCGGGTTGGCGTGGCATGTGGACGACTTCGGCTCTGCCTTTGTCGGCTCCATCGTGGTGTCGGTCGTCAGCTTTGTCGCCAATGCGATGTTCCGAAAGAGGAAGGAGTCGAAGTGACCGATCCCACGATCGTGTTCGTGTGCTGGGGAAACATTTGCCGTTCGCCGATGGCTGAGATCGTCGCGCGGGCCTACGCCGAACGTGACGAAGTGACCGGGGTCGCGTTCGCGAGCGCCGGCGTCAGTGCCGAAGAGGAGGGCAACCCGATCGACCCGCGCGCGGTGGCTGCGCTGCAACGCGCCGGATACGAGGCGACCGACCATCGCGCGCGTCGTATCGCCGCGGACGAGGCGAAGGATGCGAGCTTGTTGATCGGGATGGAACAGATCCACCTCGACCGGATGCGCCAGCTCGTCCCGGGCTTGGACGATCTTTACCTGCTGAACGATTTCAACCCGGACGCCGACCCGGGCGAAGAGATGGCCGACCCTTGGTACGGCCCGGATGAGGCTTTCGATGACACACTGAAAGCCATCGAGGCGGCCATGCCCGAGATCATCAAGCGGGCCAGAGAGCTGGGGGAGTGAGCGATCCGTCGGCAGTCGTCGACGCGCCTGTGGAATCCACCGTCTGACCCCGGCCGGCGACCGCGCGCCGTGGGCGCCGCGTGTCTTCAGACCTGACACAATGGAATCATGAACATCCTCGTTGTCGACGACGATCAAGCGGTCCGCGATTCCCTCGCGCGGTCGCTTCAATATGTCGGCTACGACGTGACGACCGCCGTCGATGGCGTCGACGCGCTCGCGAAGCTCTCCGCCATGCGGCCCGACGCCGTCATCATGGACGTGATGATGCCCCGGCTCGACGGGCTGGAGACCACGCGGTCGCTCCGCGCGTCCGGCAACGACGTTCCGATCCTCGTGCTGACGGCGCGGGAGGCCATCGGCGACCGGGTGGACGGCTTGGACGCCGGCGCCGACGACTACATGGCCAAGCCGTTCTCGTTCGAGGAGCTTCAGGCCAGGCTGCGCGCGCTCACGCGGCGCGCCCGTCCGGCAGCGTCGGCGGTTCCGGGCGCCGACGTCATGACGTTCGGCGATCTGACGCTCGATCTGCAGACCCGCGAGGTTACGCGCGCCGGTCGTCGTATCAGCTTGACGCGGACGGAGTTCGCCCTGCTGCAGGCATTCATGGAGCACCCCCGTCACGTGCTGGATCGCAGTTGGCTGCTCAACGAGGTGTGGGGCTCCGACTTCCCGACGACGGCGAACTCGCTCGAGGTGTACATCGGCTATCTGCGCCGCAAGACTGAAGACGCCGGCGGGTCGCGGCTGATCCACACGGTCCGTGGCATCGGGTATGTGTTGCGCGAGACTGCGCCGTGATCCGTTGGCTGCGAAAACTCTTTGAGGCGTCAGCCCGCCCGCTGCAGGACCGCCTGTCTGTGCTGGTCGCTGTTGCGGTCGCCAGCGCCGTTGCGGTGACGGGCGTCGCCGCGTACATCGCGACGAGTCTCGCGGTTTACGGTCAGTTGGACGGGGAACTCATTCAGGTCGCGTCGCTGACGAGCCAGTGGCTCGCTGGAGACGCCGAGTCGTTAGGTGGGCTCAACGCCGACGCGTTGACGGCGGCGAACGTGACGGTGACGGTCGTGCGGGCCGACAACCGGACGTTCGTGCCGCAGGGTGCTGCGTCGGAGCTCGTCGTCACGGCGCAAGAGGTCGCCATCGCGCGCGTCGGCGTCGGCACGTCCGCCCGTACCGGCGTCGACACGAATGGGGACGCGTACCGCATCGTCGCCGTGCCGATGACCGACCGGGGCGCCCATTACGCGCTCGTGCTCGGACGGCCCATTGCCTCGACGTTGCGAATCATGGCGATCCTCGCCTCGTCGCTGGTCTCCATCGGCGTCGGGGCGGTCGTCATCGCCGCGATCATCGGCACGTTGATCGCCCGGTCAGGCCTGCGGCCGGTCCAGGTTCTCACCGAAGCGGTCCGGCACGTCACCGAGACGGACGAGCTCGCCCCCATCGACCTTGGCGGCCTGGATGAGGTGAAGGAGCTGACGCGGTCGTTCAACCAGATGATGCGCACGCTCGCGTCGTCGCGCGACCAGCAGCGCCGGCTCATCGCGGACGCGTCTCATGAGCTGCGGACGCCGCTGACTGCCCTGCGCACCAACGTCGAGCTGCTTATCGCCGACGACAGCCAGGGCATGCTGCCGCCAGGGGCCCGCACGGAGATCCTCCACGATGTGGCCCTGCAGTTGGGCGAGTTCACGACGCTGATCGGCGACCTCGTGCACCTGTCTCGCGAGGAGGTCGTGCGGCCGTCCCCCGAACCGATCGATTTGGAAGACGTGGTGCTCAACGCGCTCGGCCGAGTCAAGCGGCGCGGGCCGGGCCTGACGTTCGACGTCGATCTCCATCCGTTCTATTTGGTCGGTGAAGCGGATTCTCTGGAGCGGGCCGTGACGAACCTGCTCGACAACGCGGTGAAATTCTCGCCCTCCGGGGGCACGATCACGGTTCGCCTGGACGGCGACCGGCTGACTGTGGCCGACCAGGGGCCGGGCATCGCCAGCGACGACCTGCCGCACGTCTTCGACCGGTTCTACCGTTCAGACAAGGCGCGTTCGACGCCCGGGTCGGGGCTTGGCTTGTCGATCGTCGCTTCGACGGTCAGGGCCCACGGCGGGTGGGTCAGGGCCGAGCGGGCGCCGTCGGGCGGCGCGCAGTTCGTGGTGCGGCTGCCGGGCAGTACAACGCCTCCGGAGTCAGGTGCCCAGCCCGACGCATAGTCGGTCGCGGATGACAAACCTGATCAGTAATCGACGGGCATCCTGTCAATTGTTGCGAATTTATCCCGCATCGCTTGCCTCAGCGATACGATCGTAAGACTGGTAACAGGCTGGTCATCCACGCCCCTCGTGCCGGCCCTAGGACAAGCAAGGAGTAATCGATGAAGAAGTTCGTGACATCGGGTGTAGCGATCCTCGCGCTCGCACTCGGTCTCAGCGCGTGTGGTGCCCCGCCAGATCAGGCAGCGCCAGGCGGACCAGGAACTGCCCCTGCCGGCACGCCGGGTGCCGGTGCCGCTGGCGCGAATTACAAGGCATGCCTCGTCTCCGACACTGGCGGATTCCAGGACAAGTCTTTCAACGAATCCGCGAAGAACGGCGTCGACCAGGCGAAGACCGATTTCGGCATCCAGACCGTGGAGATGGAGTCGAAGTCTGACGCGGACTATGCGGGCAATATCACAGCGCTGCTCGCCCAGAACTGCTCGCTGATCATTGCTACCGGTTTCAACCTGGAGCAGGCGATGGTGGACGCTGCGAACAAGAACCCTGACAGCAACTTCGCGATCGTCGACGACAACCCGGCCAAGGCGCCGAGCAACCTGAAGCCGATCGTCTTCAAGACGTCGGAGGCCGCTTTCCTGGCGGGGTACGCCGCGGCTGCCTATAGCCAGAAGGGCGCTGTCGCGACCTTCGGCGGCATGCAGATCCCGACGGTAACGATCTTCATGGACGGCTTCGCCGACGGCGTCGCCCAGTACAACACCGACTCAGGCAAGACGGTCAAGCTGCTTGGCTGGGACAAGGCTTCGCAAAAGGGCGCCTTCATCAACTCGTTCTCTGATCAGTCGCAGGCGCAGAACCAGACGCAGCAGTTCATCTCCCAGGGCGCTGACGTGATCATGCCGGTTGCCGGCAACGCGGCCATGGGTGCGACGGCCATCGCCAAACAGAACGGTGCGGTGCTCGTGTGGGTCGACCAGGACGGCTTCGTGAGCGTCCCCGACTTCCAGGACATCATGTTGACGTCGGTCATGAAGGGCATTTCCTCAGCGGTCTATGACACGATCAAAGAACATGTCACCACCGGCCAGTTCAACGCCGATCCGTATGTGGGCACCATCGCGAACCAGGGCGTCGCCATCGCGCCGTTCCACAATTTCGATTCGGTGCTCTCTGCCGACGTCAAGGCGAAGATCGCCGATCTGCAAAGCCAAATCGCCAATGGCACGCTGAAGGTCACGTCGCCCGCCGACGCGGCACTCGGCCCAGCATCCAGCTAGTCACTCAACTCTCGGTCGGATCGTCCGCGGCCCGTGTCGGTCGCGGACGATCTTGGCCGGTCATCAAGTTCTTCTCCACTCATGGCCCCCTGTGCGACGGCCTTCCTAAGGAGGTGAGTTCGCTTGAAGTTGGAATTGCGAAACGTGACGAAACGGTTCGGAAACTTCGTCGCGAACGATTCGATCAGCCTGACCGTCGAAACCGGTCAAATCCATGCCCTGCTCGGCGAGAACGGTGCTGGCAAGTCCACGCTTATGAACGTGTTGTACGGCCTGTACGACCCGGACGGCGGCGAAATCTTGCTCGACGACAAGCCGGTCATGTTCTCGGGCCCTGGCGACGCGATGGCGGCCGGTATTGGCATGGTGCACCAGCACTTCATGCTGGTGCCGGTGTTCACCGTGGCAGAGAACGTCGTCATGGGCCATGAACCCACCAAGACCGGGGGCGTCATCGATATCAAGAAGGCGCGCGAGCTCGTCAAGGAGATCTCCGAGCGGTTTGGGTTCGGTGTCGATCCCGACGCGATGATCGAAGACCTGCCGGTCGGCGTCCAGCAGCGCGTCGAGATCATCAAGGCGCTGTCGAGGCAGGCCAAGATACTGATTTTGGACGAACCCACGGCCGTGCTGACGCCGCAGGAGACCGACGAACTGATGTCGATCATGCGGCAGTTGAGCGCATCCGGCACGTCCATCTTGTTCATCACGCACAAGCTGCGCGAAGTTCAGGAAGTGGCGGACACCATCACGATCATCCGGCGTGGTCAGGTGGTTGGCACCGCCGAGCCGACCGCGTCGCAGACCGAGCTGGCCGAGGCGATGGTGGGCCGCACGGTCAAGCTCGTGGTCGACAAGCCCCCGGCGCAGCCCGGCGAGCACACCTTCAAGGTGGAGCATGTGTCGCTCGTCGAGCCGAATGGCGTGGTTGCCCTCGACGACGTCAGTTTCGAGGTGGCGAAGGGCGAGATCCTCGCCATCGCCGGGGTCCAGGGCAACGGCCAGACGGAACTCACCCAGACGCTGATCGGCCTGCGGACACCGACGGAGGGATCGATCACGCTCGGCGGACGCGAGTTGGCGGGCCGGCACGTGAAACACATCCTCGACGAGGCCGTCGGGTTCGTGCCGGAGGACCGGTCGCGCGACGGCATGATCGAATCGTTCTCCATCGCCGAGAACCTCGTGCTCGACCAGTTCGACCGGCCCCCGTTCGGCAGCAAGATCGCGCTCAACGTCGGCGTGATCGAGAAGAACGCGAAGACCCTCATCGGCGAGTACGACATCCGGGTGGGCTCCGAGCGTGATGCGATCGGCACCCTGTCGGGCGGCAACCAACAGAAGGTCGTCATCGCCCGCGAGTTGTCGCGGGATTTGTCGGTGCTCATCGTGTCCCAACCAACCCGTGGCGTCGACGTCGGCTCCATCGAGTTCATCCACAACCAGATCGTCGCGGAGCGCGACAAGGGCACGCCGATCATCGTTGTGTCCACCGAGTTGGACGAGGTGCTAGCGCTCGCCGACCGCATCGCCGTCATGTACGACGGAAAGATCGTCGGCATCGTGCCGCCCGACACCTCGCGCAACACGCTCGGCCTCATGATGGCCGGGGCGAGCGATGGGACACAGGAGGCCGCCGTGGCCCCATCCGCTGATCAGACGAAGGAGGTCGACGCATGAGTGAGACGGTCTCTCCTGCACCAAAGGCCCAGCCGACGCCGGGCGCAGACGACGCACCACCGCCCGCGGCCCAGCCGTCGCGCTGGCGAACCGCTTTTCGCCAGATCGTCCATGGCAACCTGCTGACGTCGATCCTGTCGGTCGTCATCGCGTTGTTCATCGGCGCGATTCTCATCGCCGCGTCCAACGCCGACGTGCAGCGCACGATGGGTTACTTCTTCGCCCGTCCCTATGACGGCATCTGGTACATCGGTAACTCGGTGGGCCGGGCGTACGCCGCGCTGTTCCAGGGCGCGGTCATCAACTTCCAGGCCACGTCGGTGGCCGCGGCCTTGTCGCCGCTCGCCGACACGCTGCGGCAGTCGGCCCCGCTGATCATCGGCGGGCTCGGCCTTGGCATAGGTTTCCGCGCCGGCCTGTTCAACATCGGTGGCAACGGCCAGATCGTCCTCGGCGCCATCCTGTGTGGCTACGTGGGCTTCGCCATGCCGCTGCCGATCGGGTTGCACCTGGTGGTCGCGGTTCTCGCCGCCATCCTCGGCGGACTCATCTGGGGCTTCATCCCCGGCATCTTACGAGCGAAGACGGGCGCCAACGAGGTCATCGTCACGATCATGCTGAACTCGATCGCGGCCTCGCTCGTGGCGTTCATCCTGCGCACGAATGGCGCTTTTCAGGCCACGCCTGGCCAGCCTCGTAGCTCGGTGGTGGCGCCGACCGCGCAGTTCCCGTCGCTGTTCGGCTGGGCGTCGGCCGACTGGGGCTTCGTGATCGCTATCGCCGTCGCCGTGTTCACGTGGTGGCTCATGGAGCGTTCGACGCTTGGTTTCCGGCTGCGTGCCGTGGGCGAGAATCCTGAGGCCGCCAAGACGGCCGGCATCAACGTGTCGAACGTGCTGATGTGGGCCCTGGTCATCTCGGGTGGCATGCTCGGGCTGGTGGCCGCCACGCAGTTGTTGGCGGCGTCCAACCCGTTGCAGCTCTCGTCCGATATCGCGGGCACGCTGGGCTTCGACGCGATCACGGTCGCCCTGCTCGGACGGTCGAAGCCGCTCGGCACGGTGCTGGCCGGGTTGCTGTTCGGCGCGTTCAAGGCTGGCGGCTACATCATGTCGGCCACAACGGGCACGCCCGTCGACATCATCCTGATTCTCGAGTCCGTCATCGTGCTGCTGCTCGCGGCCCCGCCGCTCGTCAAGGCGATCTTCCGATTGCCCGACCCCGAACGAAGGCCGTCTAAACGGGCAGTTCGCAAGGCCGCCCGTCTCGCGCAGGAGGCTGTGGCATGAGCGCGCGAGAAGAAACCAAGTTGATGACCACGGCAGAGGTGCAACACGCACTTGCCCCGATCTCGTGGAAGACCCCGATCATCTTGACGGTGATGACGGTGCTGGCGTTCGCGTTCGTCATCTTCTCGACGGGCGACACGAAGATGCGTCTGCCGATGAGTATCAACAGGCAGACCGGCACGCTCGACACGAGCTCTGGGCCGATGTTGGACATGCCCGCCATGCAGTCGGCGCTCGTCTGCGTCATCCTCATGGTGATCGCCGCCGCCGTGGTGTGGTGGATGACCGCGCAGCGGGCGAAGGTCGGCAAGTGGCTGCCGATCGTGTTCGGGGTGGTCTGGGTGTTCGCCTTCCTGCTGTGGGTGGGCGCGGGCCAGGAGAACCCGATCCTCGTGACGGAGTTGCTGCGCGGCGCGATCTTCCTCAGCATTCCGCTGATCTTCGGCTCGTTGGCCGGCGTGGTCTGCGAACGCGTGGGCGTCATCAACGTCGCGATCGAGGCGGATCTGTTGTTCGGCGCTTTCTTGGCTGCGGTCGTCGCCGCCACGACGCGGAACGCTTGGCTGGGGCTGGTCGCGGCCCCCGTCGCCGGCGCACTCGTGGGCTGCCTCTTGGCGTTGTTCGCCGTGCGGTACTGGGTCAACCACATCATCGTCGGCGTCGTGCTGAACGTGCTCGTGCTCGGCTTGACGAACTACTTGTTCAGCCCGCTGCAGAGCGTGCTCAACTCGGCTGGCGCCATCGCTATTCCCAGGTGGCCGATTCCGCTGTTGTCGGACATACCTGTGCTGGGTCCGGTGCTGTTCAACGCGACGATCCTGCAATACATCATGTACATCGCGGTGTTCTTCCTGCAGTACATGATCTTCCACTCGCGTTGGGGCTTGCGGATGCGGGCGTGCGGCGAGCACCCGAAGGCCGCCGACACGGTGGGCATCAAGGTGAACCGGACGCGAATCCGCAACGCGATCCTCGGCAGCGCCATCGCCGGTTTGGGTGGTGCGGCGTTGACCGTCGCCTCCGATGGTGTGGCGGCGGCGTTCACGAAGAACATGTCGTCCGGCAAGGGCTATATCGCACTGGCCGCCATGATTCTCGGTCGCTGGAACCCGGTCGGTGCGGCGTTGGCCTGCCTGCTGTTCGGCTTCGCGAGCAACGCGAAGGCCGTGCTCGGGCTCGTCAACACGTCGCTGCCTGGTGAGTTCATGGACATGGCGCCGTATCTGGTGACCATCATCGCCGTCGCCGGCCTCGTCGGACGGGTCCGCCCGCCGGCGATGGAAGGCACGGCCTACAAGGGCTGAGACGAGAAAGGATGTTGCCATGACTCTGACGGAACACGAGTTGGCACAGATGATCGATCACACGCTGCTTGCGCCGGAGGCGATGTCGGCCGACGTCGCGGCGCTGGTTGCGGAGGGCGTCCGGCTGGGCGTCTACTCGGTGTGCGTGTCGCCGTCCATGCTGCCCCTCGACGCCGGGGGGCTCAAGGTCGCCGTGGTGTGCGGCTTCCCCTCAGGGGCGCATGCCTCGGCGGTCAAGGCCTCGGAGGCCGCCCGATCGGTCGCGGAGGGGGCCGACGAGGTCGACATGGTCATCAACCTGGGCCTGGCCAAGGCGGGCGACTGGGCGGGCGTCGGCGCCGACATCCGGGCCGTCCGTACGGCCATTCCCGGTGCTGTGCTCAAGGTGATCATCGAATCGGCCGTGTTGACCGATGAGGAGATCACCCGGGCCTGCCACGCCGCGGAAGTGGCCGGGGCCGATTTCGTGAAGACGTCGACCGGATTCAATCCGGCGGGCGGTGCGTCCGTCCACGCGGTCGAGGTCATGAAGGCGGCCGTTGGCGACCGTCTGCAGATCAAGGCGAGCGGCGGCATCCGCACGTTGGCGCAGGCCGAGGCCATGATCGCGGCGGGTGCGACGCGTCTCGGCATGTCGGCCGGGGCGGCCGTTCTCGCCGAGTTGGCCGCGCGGTAGCGGTGTTGGGTCTTAGGAGGACGCCATGAGCCCAGACCTTTGGAATCTCGCGTTGCAGATCTTCGGCTGGATCGGCTCCGGGTTGCTCGTCTTCTCGGTCCTGCAGTCCAAGTTCCTGCGGTTCCGCATTCTCAACGGAATCGCGTCGCTGCTGCTCATGGCGTACAACGCCGCGCTCGGCGTGTGGCCGGCGGTGGCGATGAACGCCGTCCTGGTGGTGATCGACGCGTACTACATCTGGAAGCTGACGTCGGACAAGCGGCAGGCGAAGGCGTTCACCTTCGCGGCGGCCACCACCGACAGCTCTGGCGCCGACTGGTTCATGGGGCGCCACGGCGCGGACGTCGCCACGTTCCATCCTGACCTGGCGGCCCGGCTCGCCGGCGGCGGTGTTCGCACGTCGGTGATCTACCACGACGACGCGGCGATCGGGTTCGTCGCGTTCTCGGGTGATGACGACGTGGAATTGCTTGCTGACTACGTCATTCCCTCCTACCGCGACTTCGCGCCCGGCGCTTTCGTCTACTCGCCGACCGGGCCGCTCGTGGCGGCTGGAGCCCACGACGTCCACGTGACGAACCCGCTGCCCGCTGTCGCGGACTACCTGCGTCGCCTCGGCTTCGCCGGCGATGGCACGCTCGCT
>Ga0123357_10009426_pt1:2500-12329 | contig 12329 bp, 4 predicted proteins | sample TergutEmb28metaG_FD_89873 | JGI IMG/M metagenome (GOLD analysis project Ga0123357, IMG submission 89873) | Embiratermes neotenicus P4 segment gut microbial communities from Petit-Saut dam, French Guiana - Emb289 P4 | ecosystem: Host-associated > Arthropoda: Insects > Digestive system... | reverse complement strand
TTCGTTCCTGCCGCCAAGCCTACTTCCTACCCTACACTGCAAGCACAACCAGGGCGACTCCACATATGGCCTATATATATATATATATATATATATATATATATATACACAGACAGACAGAGAGAACGTTCGTGCACTGGTTCCAGAACTGCCTACAATAAACTAGTTATAATAGCCATAGACAGTTACTTCATTTCTTATTACATTTGGTATGGGGGGTGGGGGGTAGCGTAGTCACATTCGAAACCCGGCAGGTACAAGTGATTTTTTTCTAATTCATAGCATCAAGAGCGGCACTGGGCCCTTCACAACCCCCTATTGCAGGGAAATGGGTTCTGTGTCTCGGGGAACAGAAGGCCAGGACGTGAATCTGACCACTCGACTGTATCTAATGCCGAGATTAGGAGTAAGTGGAGCTATACGTCTACTGCCCCTTTTACGCCTTTACACTTTGACACACGGATAACTTCCATATTTTTAGTTAAAACAGTCCTACAACTTTTTAAATGTCATTGCATGTTGTTAATCTTACAGGTAGCTCAGACAGTTAGAGTGTTGAAGAGCAGTATATATACGTAGCCAATTGATTCAATATTGTACTTTCCACTCACATCATGTTAGACCAATGTAATAAATTTTGGAGCCCATAAAGTCTAGACGTGCTCAGTGTTGCACAAAAAATGCTGGTCATCACTTTCAGCGTAATTTGTAAAAATATTAGTGGTTTCAGGTAAACGAGGATGACTTGTAGTTCTCCCTGGCACGAAGTAATTACATTTCAAATGGTTCGCAAATAAAATGAACACCCTATATAATGACAGTAGGTTACCTCCAACTTATAAATGGTTTGTGAACTACACGAATACATTTCAGACACCGTCCAATTCGTTGCTACACAATCTTGCTAACCTTAGACAGAAACCAGTACAACTGTCCTTATTGGACTGATACAGCACACTCCCAAAATGTTGATTAGAATTTTTTGTACATCGGCTGTTACTGTTTCTACAATTATGCCATATATATTACAAGAAGAGCAATGAAAAAAAATCATTGTTCTCTAAATCTCACCGGTTTCCTAAAATATCCGCCATAGATTTACTTACTTACTCCATGGTGCACAGTCCTTCTTGAGAAGCTAACTGGTCTGCAGCTAGTCAAGAAATTCCCCGCGTTTCACGGAACCCGAAGGTTCATTACCGCACTCACAAGCGTCCGCCAACTGTCTCTATCCTGGGCCAGCTCAGTCCAGTCCATATATCCACATCCCACCTCCTGGAGATCCATCTTAATATTATCCACCCATCTACGTCTAGGTCTCCCCAGTGGTCTCCTTCCCCCCGGTTTCCCCAGCAAGAACCTATACACCTCCCTCTCCTCATCCATACGCGCCACATGCCTAACCCATCGCCGTAGATTTAACATTATGAATTAAGTAATAAAATATATGAATAAGAAGCTTCATTTTACTTTAAAAGTTCAGGACTCAAAGCATGTTACAAGGCCTTATTAAATATAATCTACCTCTACAAAATAAATTTATAACGTAGGCTACTTTCTTTGAACACAGAGTTACACCATCGGAGTTTTTAATTTTGGATAAGATGCATTTATAAATTGGAGGATGTTACGTCAATTAAAACTAGAACAAGACTGGCTGGAAAACTTTCTCATTCCTAATTTCTTCTGAAGGAAGTCAATTAAAAATGAAAGAAAATGGTTAACAAGAATAACAAAATATTTATAACATTCAGCTACATATTCCAGTAGAAAGTAAATATTCCCGCTTATGGTCTGTACAGTCTCACCACGTACATAGTTTAGACAGGACCTCAGAAAATTCGCTCCAGCCCATTGTTTTAATTTGTAACACACAAAACCACGGATAAAAAACTCCTACTTATGACGTATCCTAACACATTTCGCATTGTTTCCTGTCACAGTTTATTGGCTATTGTCAACATATCTAAAGAATATAATTTGGAAATTGCTACAAAAAAGACGAAAGTATTTGTTTCTTTGGAACGGATCACCTAAGAACAAAAATTATTATAAATGGTTAAAAACAATAAAACAAATTAGCCAACTTACTTATCTAAGTTGCAGCATGTCTTACCAATTTTCCAATGATGTAGAATTTAAATTAGCAAAATTTTTACAATTAACAGGTACTACTAAGAGAACTATTTTTAAGAAAGTGAGAACTGAAACTATTTTGAAAATATAAAACACACTAGTTTTACCTACATTTTTATATGGGTCAGAAAATTGGACTCTTAACAGCCTTACAAAGACGAAGAATTGAAGCAGCATAAATGAATTTACTGAGACCTCTGGCAGGCTACACCCTTTATGACCACAAAACAAATGACTACATACGCCGCGAACTACGGATTACAGGCATACTAGACAAGATAGATGAATACAGATGGAACTGACTTTCACACTTGCAAAGAATGCCACAAAACCGAATCCCTTTGAAATCATACCACTACAGACCACAAGGAAGGAGAACAATTGGAAGACCGAAGAAGCATTGTCGCTAGCAGCTCTAACTCTGGAGACGGAACGGATCAAAGGGTCCAATCCTTGATGTTTATGATGATGATGATGATGATGATGATGATGATGTCAACACAGGCGAAACAGGCCAAATGAGTTACATATGTCGAGGGAATGTCATTTAATTTTACTCTACAAATAATGAACAAATCTAGCCGGAGTCTCATACTTTCCAACATTATTTACCATACAACATAGTAGAATATTGTGTTAAGTAAAGCTAATTTTACTTGTATTTCCGAAGTTCGTCATGTTGTTATTAATGCCGAAGGGAAATTTAAAACTAAAAATACAGTAGTCACTTCTGTACAAAGTTTCATGCAGGCTAGTAAATTTATTCGCAAGTTAGTAGGGGATAGATACAGGCGGGCGTATAGGCGGAGGAATGGACACACACACACACACACACAAACAGCGATAGCCATAGTGTAAGTCTGTACTTCCTCTAAAGTAAAAGGCGTTGAGAGATTCTATACAGCAATTCTTTTCCAAACACGGCAAGAATAATAATATTGTCATGGTATATTTTATTGGACCGTCGTTACACAACAATGTGGTGCAATGTTTATATTATGCAACTAACAACTGAGCTACATGTTTCGACCTTACAGGGCCATCATCAGGCTTATAAAATAATGGAATTAACCAAGGCACATGCGGTAATATTATCTACGGCATCCCGTGGTTTACAGTTGCAATGTACATTAAAATACAGTTATATGATGTAATGTGATGAAATAGTATAAAATGCCGTTGTGACGTATTACACATCTATGGCGTAGTATATGCGTGGCGTATGTAAAGGGAGTTGAGCACCTATGGTATTAGTCGTTGTCTCGTGACTATCCGCGGAACACTATATAACGTCGCGAGTGTCTAACTACGCCGTACCTTGACCAACTAACCCCATAAGTCCACACAGTGAACACCCACGCACGAGAAAGCAACTAATCCATAGGTGCTCAACTCCCCCTACATACGCTACGCATACACTAAGCCATAGATGTGTAATACGTCACAACGGCATTTTATACTATTTTATCACATTTTATCACACACTGTATTTTAACCCTTTGACGCCTAACGACCACTATAGTGGTCGTACCGCACCGCTAACCTCTAAAAGTTGCATTTTATATATTTATTCAACAAATACGGGTACTGAATATTTTAAATATGGTATATATTCTCCGTTTTTCTCTTTTCAAAATTCAGTTTGTTTCATAATTTTAATGTATTTGGTCCCTGTTTTATTCACATTTTATATACAGGGTGTGTTAAAATTTAAAAAAAATAATTCCGGCGCCAAAAGGTTAATGTACGTGTACATTGCAACTGTAAACCACGGGATCCCGTAGATAATATTACCGCATGTGCCTTGGTTAATTCCATTATTTTATAAGTCTGATGATGGTCCTGTAGGGTCGAAACATGTAGCTCAGTTGTTAGTTGCATAATATAAACGTTGCACCACATTGTTGTGTAACGACGGTCCAATAAAATGTACCATTATACGTACACACAACGGGAAGGAAAACCCGCAATTTAGAATAATATTGTCATTCCGAACTTGGTACAGAAACAATTCGATTAAATACTAGATAACTTTAATCTTGAAAAACAACATATCTAATACAAAGAACAGCAGCCAGAGCGGCGTATTAGAAGTAGGAGACTCAGTTTCACAGCAACAATATGACTTGTTGCGACAGTAACATCATTTATTTATCTGACATTATCGCAGCTGCTACTTCAGACTAGTAAGGAAGTAAAGCCAGATAGCATTACAGTACAAGTCTAAGCTAATTGTTAATCCTGCTTTATGTCCTTTCAACTGGAGTGACATCCCACACAACGCAACACCTTGATATGATAAGAAAGGCCTGCATTGAATACAATGAAGCTAGCCTGTGGCGGAACAGCAATTTTAATGATCGGTTAGTAGATATTTATTGATGATGTATCATCTGTCGCATTTGGATGCTTTTGCAGCAAACAAGCTGAGTCTCTATTCGAAGATCAGTCGTTTAATTATTTTTATGGAAATATTTGCTCTTTATGTTTATAATCGTATATCGCAAATAAATATATTCTGCAAGCAAAATGATGAGTATTTGAAATGTTAAAGTAGACAATACATAGTTTTAGCAGCCACTGTGCTTTACAGGATTGGTGCATGAAAAAAATTACCTGCAGTTTGTTTTCACTCGTTACAGTCTTGAGACATAACACACACACACACACACAGAATGTGAATGAGGGAGAAGACGTATGAAGGTGGTTAGGTACAACTCCACCTATTCCTCAAGTCCGACTACACATGGAAGTAAGTTCGCTTGAACTAATGTTAACTTACCTATTATAAATTGTTTAGCTGACAGGCGAATGATGTTCGACATGATTTGAAGTTTATTTAATCCACTGTTTTAGGCGCGTTCGCAAAATTACGAAAAGCGGCTATTAGCTTCGTCATGTCTGTCTGTCTGTCTGAATTTCCTTCTGCCAACATGGAACAACTCGTCTCCCACTGGAAGAATTTGAATTAAATTTGATATTGGACAATTTTTCGAAATCCTGCTGGGGAAATCTAAGTTTTATCACAATCTAACAATAACATTTATACACTTTACACGCAGACATATATACATTTATAGCACCTCGCCGAATTTTTTCTAGAAAGAGAAATATTATAGAAATATTTGCAAAGAAAAATTTTTCCCAAAAAAAAAACTGGGCCGTTTATGAAATAATGCGGAAAAATCTGGTACAGCCAGACAGGCCTCATGTGATACTGTAATACGACACATGCCTTTTACGTGCTAGGTAAATTTCGCTCCAAGCACACGATCTGCGCATGTGATATTTCTTGGTTTGCACGACTACAATGGTTACGCAAACATGCTTCAATAATACGTTTATACCTATACTGCCTATTTTTTTCCAAATTCAATTTTGTTCACTGAATAATCTTCGCTATACCTAAGCATACGAAACTCGGAATCAGGAAAATAATACATTAAATAAGGCCAATTAAACTTACTATATTACCGCCAACTTTCCACAATTAATGGCAAAGTATCTGTCAATTTTTTTCTGATTTATTATGCTCCTCTCTGTATAGTATCAGGTTGAGCACTTAAGAAGATTCCTTCTCTGTCTTATTTACTACCAGCACTCTCTTTAATCCTTCATTGTTCTTGGTGTTTAATTTCGAACTGAAGCCCAGGATGGAGAAGTTTTATTTTAAATTTATGATAACCTTAAATACACTACGTCCGTACGGTGCACCGAGGTCGGCGGTAGGTAAAGAATTAGTGCACCGAAGTAGGCACTGAAAGGCCAGACATCTTCGTGGGAAGTCTCCTAACGGCCAGTACAGTTCACACAGTCGAGTAAGGCAGAAGATTCTTTCTCGAATAAATGAGGAATTGTGAAATCATGTTGAAATTTTGTTATTAGCGACATTTCTTCGCTAAACAACCTCGTTACACCGCAAACTGCAAGGTCTCCGAGAGACACAGTTTAGAAAATACCCGTTCAGATTTGAGTGGCGTTCGTTTCGCTAATTTGGTGGCAACAGACAGAAACAGGTGGACAAGTGGATGAAGCTTGACGACCTTCTGAATGTTGTTTGTACCCAGTGTGGACTGCGGCTTTAAAATGCCACGCCCGTCATTGTCCCTCGCCGCATCCCAAGAATCTTGTTTGCTGAGTGACACGATCGTTCCACAACTTATGAATAATGTAACCAAACCCGATGGTCGAATTATGTCAATCGAAAAATTTTTATATTTAAATATGACTGTGAACATTTGTCTTAGCAAAGTGTGAGCAAAGTGAGTCGCGGTCAAGTTCCAGTTTTGCGATAGAAAATTACCTGGTTAAAACGTCAAACATACCCATTCTATTAACTTCATTTTCAAACAGATATCATTGGTTTCTTCTTTTAAATAGCTAATCGTTGAACGTTTGTTCTACTAGGAACAATAATATTAATAGCAAAAAATACGAATTTGACGTTCAGGTGACCGTGCATCGTCATAAATTATTATAATAAAACCAACTAGATGCACTAATTTCTCAAATTTAATTTTGGAATAAAACTCTATACGTTTCGGACAGTTCCACTGTCCATCATCAGGAGTTTTTCACTGTACACACGGCAATGGTATATGTCATACAGGTTTGCTGACAGCTTGCGAGCAGTTCCGTCCTGATCTTACTCGCAAGCTGTCAGCAACCCTGTATGACATATACCATTGCCGTGTGTACAGTGAAAAACTCCTGATGATGGACAGTGGAACTGTCCGAAACATGTAAAGTTTTATTAGAAAAATAAATTTGAGAAATTAGTCCATCCAGTTGGGTTTATTATAAGTAAGAAGTAGAAAATGTCAGTTTGTGTTGTTATTATGTACTAACTGGGTAACTAACTACATGGAGCAGGTTTTGCGAACGCGCCTAAAAAATGGATAGATGTAATACATCTGGTTTTTACTGTTATCGTTTCACAGATCCCAAAACTACGTATATCGGTCCTTGGGTATTTAGGACCAGTTATTAGCACTTCATATTCTGCACGGGGCATGTTTGTCCACTGAAATTATGACTGCAATAAGGACTACAATAAATAAATCGGGTTAGTTTCGGCCTCTAGTCACAACATTACTTCAACCGCTGACTGAACTTAGTCTCCTAAGACACAAGCAATCACGCAACAAACTGCAAATTCGATTCCAACAGCAGTTACTGTTGATTTTAATTACGAAGACGATTTCGGTGAAGAAAATTTCGCTCTTAATCTTGACAGCCAATCTCCGTAATATTATATAGTTTATTAACCTAATCTGGATTAAAGCTACAGTAGCATAACAAAACCTCTGACATCATATGTAAATTTTGTCGTTCCCACAAGTCTACCAATTCTGTCCCCTCTTTCCCAGCAATGGGACAGAGATAGCAGGCGGCATTTGCTTGATAGTATCATATCTATGGGAAGGGAGAGGAGGTATTAAGCTGCTGTGTCCACTACATCTCAACAGAGTAGGGAGGGTGAGGGGGTGAAGTTACCATCCAGGGGAGGGACGGGGCGGAAGCAAAGGGCCCGTAATGTGGAACATCCGTGCAGGTCCTGGGGGACTTGACATCGGAGTAAGATTGAAAGTGGAGGGAGGGGGACAGCCTGACCACACGTTATGTCTTATTTTGAGAAACAGACCCAAATATAGGTACAACCACACGCTTATAAACTAAATGACAGTTCATGCAAACTGTCGCTAAAATTTGTGAGTGAAAATCGATGGTGATTTATGGACTAATTCTTGATTCTTGAGGGTTGTTTGACCGTGCATCTTCCTCACGAAATAAACAGAAATACCAACTTGATGCAACTAGGTAATTTTATTGATGTATTCTTGGCTCGACATGTTTCGGGTACATACGTCCATCATTAGGAACATTAGCTGTTGAGATGCAGCATATGGTTTTCTGCACCGAGTTTTACCCATCTAAAAACTCGGCGCAGAAAACCATATGCTGCAACTCAACATCTAATGCTCCTGATGATGGGCGTATGTACCCGAAACATGTCGAGCTAAGAATACATTAATAAAATTACCTAGTTGCATCAATTTGGCATTTCACTTTATTTCATAATTCTTGATTCATTTAACGAGGGTTTTTCAACCGTTTTGGAAATGTAACATTGAACGAAGGGATAAATTGGAAAAGATATCAAAGGAAGTGCTGTGTCCTAACATATACCGACTTTTAACTGAAGAATCCTATAAAACCGCCAGTATCTACAGTCAGTATATTAAGCCTCTGGGCTTGAAATCTGAACCCGGAACCTTCTGTATATATTCAGAGAAACAGTGACCGTTAGTTTATTTTCGAGATATCTCTGACTAAATGTTTGGCGTAGCGTAATTGGCCTATAATAAGCGTGTAGAAACCTAAAGATTTCCTCAATTTATGTCCCGTATATATCAATTTTGAATTGCTTTGAGACTTGACTCACCCAAATTTCAATTTTGGATTAAGTTGAATGTATTTGGACAAAAATTTAAATCGTTAAACAGCCCTCACTGTAGGTATAAACATCAAGTTTCAGCTAAAGTAATGTTTAAATTATTCGTGTTCCTTACAGTAAGTAAATTCACCAAATATGTTCCAACAAGTGCAGTTGTTGGAACATGTTTGGTGTGATCTGTCTGACTAAAAAGAACATGAATATCTTTAAATATTCAGATGGTCAATATGCTAAAATTGTTTACAATTACAGGAGCACAAAGGAAAAGCTACGTAAAACCAAAGCGGCTATTTGTTATTATATAAAACATGCAAGATCAAGCAACTTGGGCAATTGTTGGAATATAAATGGTGACTTCACCAAAATGTTTTAAATTATTTTGGAAGTAAAATACAAGTGTGAATAAAAAATCCAACAGATGCAACAGTATGCAGATATTTATTCACCGCAAAACTTCTCTACATGTTTCGGGTGTCACAGCACCCATCATCAGGAGTATCAAAAATTGTACCCGCAGCCTCCGGTACAGGTCATACTACTTGTATCGCTACTCCCCTCCAACGTGGTCTGATCGGGACTGCGTCCCGATCAGACCACGTTGGAGGGGAGTAGCGATACAAGTAGTATGACCTGTACCGGAGGCTGCGGGTAGAATTTTTGATACTCCTGATGATGGGTGCTGTGACACCCGAAACATGTAGAGAAGTTTTGCGGTGAATAAATATCTGCATACTGTTGCATCTGTTGGATTTTTTATTCGCATTGAATTATGATGCACGGAACCACGAGCTTAAAATTTAAAGTACAAGTGTTTTCATGAAGAGCTTCAAATGATCTTCTTCTTACATGTCCACTTACGAATTTCATACTATGACAAAGTAAAGTGCCAAGATCTCTTTACAAATTATTTTTATTAGCTAGAGCAAAGAGTTACTTTACACTTAAAGAAAATTGTCAGCTAGTTTACACACAACGAAAGTTCGTTTCCTATCAGAAATATTCCCATGTGTAACGCTCGTAAACCTATCAAGTCAGACAAGAAACACAAAAAATTGTAGGCTGATACAATGAGACTATCACAAAGACGAACATAAACAGTAAAAAAGGAACATCCTTTACGTAGTCTTAACATCGTTATATAAGGTTACCATCAAGTACTGTACACGTAAAAAGGGCAACTAGTAAAGTCCAGTAGCACAACACAGCGAAATGATGAATGGTATGCTGTTAATATTA
>Ga0123357_10009425_pt1 | contig 12330 bp, 12 predicted proteins | sample TergutEmb28metaG_FD_89873 | JGI IMG/M metagenome (GOLD analysis project Ga0123357, IMG submission 89873) | Embiratermes neotenicus P4 segment gut microbial communities from Petit-Saut dam, French Guiana - Emb289 P4 | ecosystem: Host-associated > Arthropoda: Insects > Digestive system > Gut ... | reverse complement strand
GAAACGTGTTTGTTTGGTCATAAACCCGTATTTCAGAACACTTCTTTCATCTTTGCGTCCGATGGCGTCCCTGCGGCACATGGCCAGCATTACGATCTGCGGGCCATCCTGTCAAAGTCAGGTGATATCTCACTTCAGTATGGATGTGCACTATTAAGGTAAATAAATATGTCAAAGTATTGCTGATGTTGTGTTAAAAATGATCAGGAAAAAGAGATTGCTCGTCTGCAGTGAAGATGACATTCCATCAGTCAACATGAAGAGGCAGCTTCTTAAAAAAAGAGAATGGGAAGGCATTGGAACATTTGGGAACAATAATTTCCTTGAAAACGGGGAAACGATAATGATGACGACCCCCGATCTTCATATTCATATCGAAGACATTGACCAAAGAATAGCCGATGCGGGCATTTCGATCGATGAGGTAGTGTTCATGTCGAGGCACTCCGCGATGAGCGGAGAAGCGGCGTTGACTGTGCACCCGATAGGCAATTTCCATGAGAATAAGTTTGGAGGAAAGGAGAAAACGCTCGTCAGATCGAATCCTGCTCTCATGAGCGACGCACTGAGAAAGATTGCGAAATACAATAAAATGGACAACTTCAAGGTGTGTTTCGAAGTGACGCACCATGGGCCGTGGCTAGAGAGACCCACATTTTTTATTGAGATCGGAAGCGACGAGAGGAATTGGGGGAATGAGAAAGCCGCAGAGATCCTTTCAGACGTGCTGCTTGACATGGAACCCAACGGCTATGATACGGCGGTAGGTGTCGGCGGAGGGCACTATGCGCCGAGATTCACCGAGGTTGCTCTGGGCTTTAAGATCAACTTCGGCCACATGCTTCCTAACTATCAGATAGAAAATGCAGACGATGAGGATATTGTAAGAATGGTAAAGGATGCGTGTACTGCGTCAGACACAACACTCGTATACATACACAGGAAATCTATGAAGGGGGCAGAAGAGAAAAGGATCTCAGAACTAATAACATCCTCCGGACTTGAACTCATAACCTCTTCGGATCTGGAACGCATCACCGGGAACTGACATACGTTCCGTTGATGTCCTTTCCCAGTATTGCATTTTTGAGTTCGACGAGATCCCTTCCGTTGACTATCAGGATATCTATCTTCTCTTCTTTGGCTATCTTTATACCGAGGGGGTCGAACACGCTTGATTTGCCGGCATCGTGCTCTTTGTAAACGATCCCACCTAACTCATCGATAGTAAGTTTTGAAAATCTCTTTGCGGAAGGGTTCTTTTTCGGGTCATCGGAATAAACCGCCTCCACGGACGTAGCGTTGATGACCCTGTCCGCGCGCATCTCCTTTGCGATCATCGTCGCCACGGCATCGGTCGTATGTCCTGGCACTGTGCCGCCCATTATGACGATGCTGTTGGGAGAGGACCTGCCGGCGGCATCCTCTGCCGTCAATGGTATGTCTGTCGATGAGAGCCCTCCGAGAGAGATCGCCAAAAGCTGAGCGTTAAGCCTTGTGACGCCTATGCCCAACATATCCAGCTGATATGTGGTGCCTTTGAGGTCCTTGCCGGTCTCAGTATAGTATCTGGCTATTTTCCCGCCGCCGCAGACGATCACGATCTGGACAGTATCGGATACTTCCCTGATCATAGCAGCCAATTTTTTAATATAATCCGAGTCGTCTTTGCCGGGTATAAGTATGGACCCGCCAATGGACACAACCACTTTTTCTTTCTTCATCGCCAATACTTTTATAGGAATGCGCAATTGAGATAAATATTATTGGTGTGAAGCAAAATGAGCGACGCTAATGCTCTGGACAGAGCAAGATATGACTTTAAGAAGGCCATGCAGGAAATAACATCATATCGAGGCAGAGGGACCGAACTGATATCTGTCTATGTTCCGAATTCAAGACTGATATCTGATGTGATGGCATATCTGAGGGAGGAGCAGTCACAGGCTACCAACATAAAATCCAAGTCTACGATGAAGAATGTCACCGGTGCCATCGATTCCATCATGTCCAGGCTCAGGACGTACAAGACAGCACCACCCAATGGGCTGTGATATTCTGCGGTGAGGTACCACGCGCAGGCGACCAGACCAGAATGGTCCAATACACATTGGAGCCCCCTGAGGAGATAACCACCTTCATATACAGATGCGACTCAGAGTTCTACACAGAGCCGCTTGAAGCAATGCTTCTCGATAAGAAGTCATTCGGTCTGATAACCATTGATAGAAAGGAAGCAACGCTGGGACTGCTGTCTGGAAGCAAAATAACTGTCCTGAAACATTTTGATTCTCTGGTCCCGAGCAAGCATCATCAGGGAGGACAGTCGTCGGTCCGTTTCGAAAGGCTGATCGAGATCGCCGCCCACGAATTCTTCAAAAAGGTGGCGGACAACGCGACGGAGGTCTTCCTCAACAGGCCGGAACTCCAAGGGATACTGGTAGGCGGCCCTGGTGCGACGAAGGATTTCTTTGTCAAAGAAGAGTATCTGCACCATGAACTCAGGAAAAAGGTCGTGAACCCGCTTTTTGATACCGGTTATACAGATGAATCCGGACTCAGAGAACTGGTCGACGCGGCCAAGGATGCACTTACAGACATACAGCTGACCATTGAGAAAGAATATATGCAGAGGCTATTCAAAGAGATAAGAAAGCAGGACGGAGGCCTGTCAGCCTATGGCGAGGACAGCGTAAGGGAAGCGGCCGAGGTAGGGTCCATAGATGTCCTGCTTCTTTCGGAAACTCTCAGCAAGTACAGGGTGACAGCGGAATGCAGTTCCGGTCACAAAGTGAAGATGACCGTGACCGATCCGGAAGAGAAAATACTCTGCCCCGAGTGCGGCCAGCAAATGAAAATACTGGCGCAGGAAGACCTCATTGACAGTTTCTTTGAGATCGCCGAGGGATTCAACACGAAAGTCCAACTGATCTCCGGAGATTCGGAGGAGGGGGACATGCTTTTGAAGGCGTTCGGAGGCATAGCCGCGATCCTAAGATACAGGATGGGGTGAGCATGGACAGCAGGCAGAAGTTCGAGCAAGAGGTCGACTCTGCGGTCTGTGCCGCATTGGAAAAGATAGGTTCGTCCAAGATAAAGGTCATAAAGGAAGTTTCTGACATGGCAGATCTTGCGGTCCCGTGTTTCAGTCTCTCGAAAGAGTTGAGGGCAGATCCGAAGAAGATCGCCGAGACGCTTGCGGCCAACATCGTCCCGTCAGGATTGATATCCTCCGTAAGCGCTGTCAACGGCTACCTGAATTTCATGATGGATGAGGCGGTGCTGATCAAGGAGACCATAGAGAGGATAATCGCAGAAGGCGACGACTACGGATCGATGCCCAGCAATGGCATAAAGGTCAACGTTGAGCATACGTCAACGAACCCCACGGGACCCATACACGTGGGCAGGGCCAGAAACCCGATCATCGGCGACACTTTGGCCAGATCCCTAAAGAGATGCGGGTATGATGTGCAGACAGAGTACTATGTGAACGATGTCGGTAAGCAGGTCGTCATCCTCGCATGGGGCGTGAATAATGTTCCAAAAGCATCTGTGACCGAAGAGGATCGGGATAAGACCGACCACAAGCTCGTTGCTTACTACCGCGAGGCAAACAAACAGATGGAAGGGGATGACGGCGTCAAAGAACAGATCGCCGACATGCTCAGAAGGTTCGAGGACGGGGATGAAGATGTCATCAACGGCGTCAGGAAGACGGCCGAAGCGATGCTGGACGGGCTGAAAGAGACCCTTGCCGACATCAATGTCAGGCTGGACAGATACACCTGGGAATCGGATTTCATAAAAGATGGTTCTGCGAAGGATGTCGTGAACAAACTCAAAGGCTCAAAGTATGCCGGGCAGACAGATGACGGCGCATGGTATGTGGATCTGAAGGACTTCGGGATCCAGGGAAAGAACACAAAGTTCACTTTCACAAGGTCCGACGGGACCACCCTTTACACAACGCGCGATCTTGCATATCATCTAAATAAATTCAAAAGAGCGGACAGAGCGGTCGATGTTCTGGGCGAGGATCAGAAACTCGGTTCCAAACAGCTGTGTTCGGCCCTAGAGATATTGGGCAGCGAAAAGATCCCGGAAGCCATGTTCTATTCTTTCGTATCGTTGCCTGAAGGTAAGATGTCCACCAGGAGAGGCGTCGTCGTATATCTTGACGATCTGATAGACGAAGCCGTCAACCGCGCGATGAACGAGATAAAGGCCAGACGCAGCGATCTCTCGGAAGAGGAGATGCTGAAGATAGCCAGAAAGGTCGGGATAGGAGCCATACGCTACAATATCGTCAGGGTGCATCCAGAGAAACAGCTGGTCTTCAAATGGGATGAGGCGCTCAACTTTGATGGGAACAGCGGCCCATACATACAGTATGTTCACGCAAGGGCCTGCAGCATGCTTAATAAAGCCGGGAAGTACAAACACAGTGCAGACCCGGCCATGTTCAAGGACGAGTATGAGCGGGCATTGATCAAATCACTTTCCAAATTCAGCACAGTAATAAAAGAGGCCGGAGAAGAGAAGCGCGTACATGCGCTTCCGGCGTACGGTCACGAGGTTGCGGTCGCTTTCAATCAGTTCTATGCAATGGTGCCGGTGCTGGCGTCGGACGAGAACAGAGACTCAAGATTGACATTGGTGGAATGCACCAGAACGGTCCTGAGGAACGTTTTGGACTGTTTGGGAATAGATTGTCCGGAGGAGATGTGATGGAGGTCCGCCAAATGAAGCTCAAAGACATAGAGAAGGTCAGAGCGCTTGAGATCTCGTGCATAAAAGAATATTTTGCCGACGAGATCGAAAACAAGTGGGAAGATCTCCCCAAAGAATGGAAAGAGAACCTCGGGGCAAGCAGCAAGAATCATTTCGCTTCATATCTGGAAGGCGGATTAAGCTTCGTTGCCGAAGAGGATGGAGAGATATACGGTTTCATTTTTGCGAAGATACTGGAACACATATTTGACGTGAACAAACTCGTGTGGATAGAGAACATGGGGGTTCACCCGTTCGTAAGAAGAAACATGATTGGATACAAGCTCCTTAGGGAAGTCCTCAGAAAAGGCCAGTCAATGGGCGCGGATGTTGCTCACAGCATGATCCAAACAGGGAATGCGCCCTCGATAATGCTGCACAAGAAGATCGGGTTCTTCATGGATAGAAGAGAGGTTGCTCTCATTGATCTTAAAGATCCTAAATTAAAACTTTGATAAAATGAAAGAATGTGCCAGAGAGCGCATATTTTAAGATGCACTCCCTGCACTTTAAGTTTTATTTTCTTCTGGAGCTGACGTATTTGATCTTCTTAGGTTCCCCGGAGGAAGAATCGTCCTTCTTCGGCTCAGACTTTGGTTCGACCGCCTTTTTCTCACTCTTCTGTTTCTCCAGTTCAGTGAACGTAGCGGCTTTCTTTTCCTCCGGAGGCGCGGAAGTCTTTGAGGATTTAGCAGCCTCCTTAGGCTTCGGCGAGCCGTCAGAGCCGGAACTTTTGTACCTCTTCCTTTCTGTCGCAGATGTCTTTGGTGCTTCTTCCACCTCGCCTTTGGATTCTTTCTTTTGTCTCTCAAGGTCAGTGAAGGTCGTATCCGGCTTTTTGACCGGCGCGTTCCTCATGTGGAGATATATGGCTATGACTATCAGGATAACGACCACGATTATTGCCGCATAGGTGGACGTTTTGCTCCAGATATTCTGAGTGACATTTATCGTTACTGTGTTCCAGTTCGCATAGATGGTATTTCCATTGACATCCTGCTGGAACACCTCTTTAGGCGTGCACGTGACCGTGAGCGTATGGCTGCCGGCGCTGCTCAACCTGAAACTTATATCCAATGTATAGATGGAGGGTGCGGAGGCATTATAGTCGCCGGCAGGGATAGTCGCCGGTGCGCTCGCGACTGGGTTGCCGTTACTGTCTGTTACAGTTATTGTTATTTGCTGAGGATCTGAAAGCGGAGTGGTTATTTTCAATGGCACATGGAGCGTTCCATCGCTTGTGGTGGTGAATCCGCTCCCCGATATGGTATCGTCAACTGAGACATTGGCATTCGAGTTTTCACTCATGATGATGCCTATCGGTATGGCGGCCATTATGATGACCGCGATTACAACCAGTGTTAGTTTGTGATTCATCTTTTCACCTCAGGTAACTATCTCTTCGACGCGTTCCTGCTCGATAGCTCTTCTGATCTCCATGGAAAGTCTCCGTCCTGTGCTCATCTCTTTTCTCCAAAGGGCGTTGCCGTAAGGATGTCCTAAGGACATATGAACGTTCGTGCCACCGCCTATACGGGGAGCGACATCGTATATGTAGAAATTAAGGTCTTTGTCGACGCACGTCTGCAGGCAGAATGGACCTATGACCCCTGGGTCGTAGTATTTCTTTGTTGCCGCTATGTATTTCTCGCCCATCTCAAACGCCGCTTCGAGAAGTGATTCCCGGAGGGTTGCGGAGTTGTGGCCGCATACCGTGTATTCCGGGATTATTCCGTCTTCTTCCAGCTCGACCTGCTGTTTGCCCGGGAGGCGGCAGTATCCGTCCAGAGAGGTCTCGAATCTCCAGTCGACTCCGAGAAGCTCAAGCTGTTCTCCCTTCTCTTCCAGAGGAGAGCGGAAAAAGTCCAGATTGAACACAGGTCCGATGATGTATCGTTCCATCCTCGCCTCTTTGAGGAAATCCTCTTCGATCACGCCCTGTTTTATCAATTCTGTTGACTTTTCAACGAACTGGTCATGATCTTTCACGGTGAAGAACCCTCTCTCGAGTTTCTTCACTTTGTGGTGTACCTTGATTATTGTGAGGCCGTCTATGTCCTCAGGTCTGCTGACCTTTTTTGGAAACGGGAGATCAGCTTTTTCGAGTATCCAGTAGTAGTCTCTGTCGCCGCCCCTTTCCTCAGACCTAAGAAGATTCCTGCTTCCGACGATGGGAACTTTGAACTTATCCTCGACGGCGTCTATCCCGCAGTACGAAACAAATGATCTGTTAGGAACAAAAAGAACATTATTTTTTATCAAAGAATCCTGAACCTTAGGAAGGACAGCGTCTTTGAACTTGTCTACGATAACGGTCTCGTCGACGATGCCCCTGAACGCTTGACCGGAGCTGTCGCGATGAGCCTTGAAGTAATTGGAAAAGGTCTTTTCCCTTCCTTTCTGGCAGACGGCAACTGTCTTAAAACCTTCCGAGACCGCACCGTCGCACGTATCAAGCGCTGAATGCGATGCGACGACCCCAACCTTGGCTTTAGAAAGGTCATATCCGTCAAGAGTTGCCAGAATTTCGTCTCTGTTAATCATTGTCAACCTTTACCGCAATAGCTTTCGCCCCAATATAATCTTTTAGAGATAAGCTGCGGTCAATGCCGGGTCTGCGGTGTCTAAATCTTAAATACAGGTAATTCGTATGTTTCTTTTAGAGTAATTCCTATAAAAGGTGTTCCTAAATTGTCAGCCCGCTCAGATCACCAGAATGACCGCAACGGCCTCTCAGATCCGAAAAAGGAGTGGTTGCAGTGAGCGAACCCGAAGACCGCAAGAATCTGGACCACATCGAAAAAACGGTCCGCGAACTTCTGACCGAGATGAAGGACACTTCAGAGGTCATAGTCGATTTGGCATATGCTTCCCTTCTGTATAACAGCATGGACATGGCCGAGAAGGTCAATGAACTTGAAAAAGAGATGAACGATCTGAAGTATGCCATCCGTTTCAAGGTGCTGATGTCATCAAGGACGAAACAGGATGCGAAACAGCTGTCGGGGCTGCTGGAGGTGGCATCCGCAGCAGACAGGATCTCAGATGCGGCGGTCGACATAGCTGACCTTTTGGAGCTCCCCTTGGAGAGGCGCCCGTTCGTATCAGCCATGCTGTATGAGTCGGGCGAGAAGATCCGGGCCACAAGACTCAGGCCGGAGTCGTCCATGGTAGGATACACAATAGGGAAACTGGGAGTGGAAGCCTGCACAGGGTGCAGGATAATAGCCCTGAAGAACCGCAACGGATGGATATATGACCCGGAAGACGACGTCAAGATCCGCGCCGGAGACGACATAATAATAAGAGGTACCGAAGACGGGTACAAACAGCTCATCGAGTATGCTAACGGAAGCAGGTCGTGGGAATTCCCGGAGGTTGACGAGGATGGAGATGAGACGACCACAGAGGAAGAGGCGGCAAGCATAAGCGAGGACGATGAAAGGGGGGAAGACAAATGAACGAGCTTGAGGAAATGCTTCTGAAACTTAAGGACACTTCCGAGTTCATGCTCGATCTTGCATATTCGTCACTCATATACGATAACGAAGAGATCGCTGAGGAGGTCATTTTCGTGGCGGGGACCATGGAAGAGCTCTCCCAAAAGATACAGGAAATGGTCACTGAGCTGGGAATGAGCAAACCGGATGAAATAGCCAGAATAATTGTTCTGATAAGGCTTCAGACATCCATAATGTCAATAGCCGATGCAGCAAAGTCGATAGCTGACGTTGTTCTCAGAGGCCTAGGCAAACATCCCGTCATAGCAATGTCCATCAAGGAGTCTGAGACCACGATCAGTTTAGCTAAGGTGTCAAAGGACTCCGTACTCAACGGAAGGACATTCGAGGAACTGCGCCTCAGCAGCCAATGCGGGATGTTCGTCATTGCGATAAAAAGAGATAAGGGATACATATTCGGCCCCAGCAGGAGAACCAGGATCGAAGCTGGAGACATACTCATAGCAAAAGGTCCGGAGGAGGGGGTTCCGGTGTTCAAGGACCTCGCCGACGGCACAGATAAGGTCCTGTCCCTACGATCGAAATGAATCATTTCTCCCCGAAGAATAAAAATGGTGTCGGTTAAAGAGGAAAAGCAGGCACATAGGAGCTAATATTCTGACAGGGTGAACTCCGAATGAAATCTTATTAGGTCAGATGAGCATGACCATTATGCTTATCAGGACCGCTGAACTGACGAGGTCCATCGTAGAGGACGTCAAAGGTATGCTATGATCGTCTGGATCAAGATCGAATCTGACAGCGGTCACCGCAACGTAATACGAAAGGAAATTCAGGACTGTGGTCGTTATCACGCCAGACAACAGAACGATGCACATCACTCTTATGAAACCGATATCGCCGGGACCTCCCATGGCCACGGCCGCTATGAAAGATATCACACCGATGTATCCGTATGTTGCTATCGCCAGAGCATAGGTTATGAAAAAATTCTCGCCCGCCTTCTTATCTGGGAATCTGCTGACGCGCAGCGTACCTAAATGCAGCATGGAAGAGAGCCTGGATGTAAGCATACCAGACAGCGCATTGCCTTCGTTCAGGAAAGCCGGCATCAAGATGATCAGGACGGGGATGACAATCAAAGTGTCAGTCTCTCTTTCAATGATCACTCCGGCCGCTATGTCCAACATCAGACACATCAATAGTATGGGTGTGGATTGGAATATGATCCTTCTTGCTTCATCTGTCCTTCCGAGAACTATTTTTCTTGTGAAAATGACAGTGATGACGATCACTGTAGCGAGTACGAATAGGAGAGTAAGGATGTTTATTATGTTCTGATCATGGCAGTTCACTATGATCCAGGCAGCGATGAACAGCATGGGCATTGTAACTATGTCCCCCGCGGCGGCGATAAGCGGAGCGGTGATGTTATCGACATCCCAGTCTCTTTTGAAACCAGTCCATGCGATGAGAAGGTTGACCCCGAGAAGTACGAGTCCCGCCATAAGTCCGCCGAACATTGAAATGAACACAAAGCTGGCTATGTGTATCTCTCCGAAGTTGAAGATCGAGACGATCGCCCATCCGATGATCCCCATAGCAAGAGAGATCAGAAAACTGAGGCCTATTGAAGATTCGATATTCGATCGGAGGATCGTGCCTTTTTTAAAGGACATCCTGAAGGTACCCATGTGCATCGACGTTCCGAGCCTTGAACCCATCGCGCCGAAGATGTTCCCCCTCATCCCTATGGCAGAGTATACAAGGATCATCATGCCCGGGATGAGCATTATGTATGTTTCCATAGACCCCAGGAGCATTCCTGCAAAAAGGTCGGCGGTAGCGGCGATACAGAGTGCGGTGAGTCCCATTACGAATACAGCTTTGTTACGGCCAAAGAATCCGCCGACAACTTTGCTGGAACTCATGAAACCCATAAAAGCAACCTCAACCCATTTTATCAATATGAGCAATGGATAAGCAATATTTATGGTAAATGGAATATCAATTAATGTTTCAGATCATGGTAACGCGTGACCAACGGGTCAATAGCAATGGTATCCTCGCGCAAAGAGAGTGTGTCAGAACATCAATTCTTGAAAAATGACCATGGGGTCTGAAAGTGCGTTACGCCGCGCTTTCAGACAAAATAAAGAAATAGAGAGATGTGGTGTCAAATCAACTATTTACTCGACCAGCGGCTTCGGTGTAAGGGCAAGGGGTTGGTCTGATGACGAAAACTTACACAGTCTATGTCATGCTGTAGCTTCCTATACCAATACCAGCAGTGTATGTTCTATGCACTTCTTTCGAGGAAGCAATAGGCATAGAGCCTTGTGATAACAACTACCTTAAATATACCCAACCGCTCTTACTTACAAGGAGATGGATAACGGCCCCTCTCGGGGCCGGACAACTTAGGGTTGTCAATCCTTGTGTAGTCACCAACTCATGGCCATTCAAGTATGATGGTCAGTTTGCCGATGACTATCACAATGCGGGTTCCGCCGCGATTTCTGGAGACAGAAATCAATCTTCCACCTCCTGCCGGGACGGTCCCGAATCTGCCGAGTATGTGAGAGAAATCACGACAGATTCGGACTCCCCATCTTTATACCGGCATTCTCCTCAAAGAGAAGGACTCTAATAAAGACTGCCCAAACTTAAATTGTGATCTGCACATTTCTAGAGCGGAGGAAGAAAGAGAGAACAATCTCATCGGCGCAAGATCAGGAATGGGAAACACGGACCGAAGAGTTGCAGAACACTATTTGCATCATGCCCTCCGGGGTATCGAACGAGACACAAGATCGCATAGCAGGGAAGTGTGGTCGAAGCAGAAGTGAGGTCTCAGATAGCTGATGGCCGGATAATAAAATGACCTCCCGTGCCTGTTCTATCGTCAAAAACAAACATATTCTTAGTTGGTCATTCAAAATATGCTATGGCGATAGCTTTCTAATTGCTGTTACGGTTTTCGACAAAAAGGGAGTGCAGATCACAATTTTAGTTGCATTAATGGAATATGGTAGCCTCGCGCAGATTCGAACTGCGGTCGCAGGATCCAGAGTCCCGCATGATTGACCACTACACTACGAGGCTGTGATTCTTCCTCAACACGGAGGGCTTTTAATATTTTTCGTATCAAAAGTTTGTGCCGATCGCTTCAGTGCCATAACATATGGATGCTGAAGCGATCGGCACATTGCATCAGAGAACGGCCTTTTTCACCTTTGCGAAGATATCGTCAATGCTTCCTATTCCCTCGACAGTTTGAAGTTTTCCCTTCTTCTCATAGTATTGGATGAGAGGCATGGTGTTCTCGCGGTAGACCTTAAGCCTGTTGCTTACGGTCTCTTCCTTGTCATCATCCCGTTGATAGAGTTCCGAACCGCATTTGTCACATATTCCCTTTTTGACGGGCGGGTTGTACTTCAAATGATAAACAGCATTGCATTTGGGGCAGGAGCGTCTTTTCGTGAGCCTGTTCAGAAGCTCTTTGTCGTCAACATCGAGGTTCAGGGCAAGATCGATATCGATCTGCTTTCCGAGCGCATCGGCTTGCTCAATGGTCCTCGGGAAACCGTCGAAAATAACTCCGGTCCCCTTTCCGAGAGAAGCGATCTTCTCTTTCATGAGATTGATTATCAGATCGTTCGGGACAAGCGCGCCTTTATCCATGTATTCTTTTGCCTTGAGTCCGAGCGGCGTTCCGTTCCTGACGGCCTCTCTGAGCATATCGCCGGTAGACAATCTCACAAAACCTAATTCTTGGCTGAGTTTCTCGCCTTGTGTTCCTTTACCGGATCCCGGGGGGCCCAATAGAACGATATTCGTCTTCATGCGCCGGCGATTCATTCTTTACTTAAAAGGATATTTCTTAAAACTTTTCTTTGCTCATGTGAATGTTTTATAATCCCTTAAAAGGATGTGGGTGAACGGTGTTCAAATGGAACAAAGAATAATAGACAGCATTGAGAAGATCGTAGGAAAGGACGGATATTCAACAAAGTCCGCAGACCTGTATACCTACGGGTTCGATGCGTCGATCTTCCACAACAATCCGGAAATAGTGGTCCAGCCCAGGACCACG
>Ga0123357_10009422_pt1 | contig 12333 bp, 6 predicted proteins | sample TergutEmb28metaG_FD_89873 | JGI IMG/M metagenome (GOLD analysis project Ga0123357, IMG submission 89873) | Embiratermes neotenicus P4 segment gut microbial communities from Petit-Saut dam, French Guiana - Emb289 P4 | ecosystem: Host-associated > Arthropoda: Insects > Digestive system > Gut ... | reverse complement strand
GGGGCCGCCCCCCCCCCCCCCCCCGGGGGGGGAAACCCCAAAAGGGGGTTTCCCCCAAATTGGGGGGGGGGGGGGAGGGTGGGAGGGGGGGGGGGGGGGGGGGGGGGGGGCATGTATTTTATAGGCTGTAATTTGTAAATGGTGTGGGATCAAACCAGGCGCCTTAAATCCTCAAATTTTTAAGAACCTTAAAAAAATAGAGGATGATTTTTTCACTTTGTGCGTTTTTAATGCTAAAACACAAACTAAACATTAAAAAGTTGCATTGTAGGAGAATGAGGCCACATTATGAATTGGCTCTGGGTTATTTCCTGGACTGTATTGAACTGTGTTCGTCTCTTGCAAAAAAAACTTTTATATCCTTGAAAGTTAATTCTTTGTGGAGCAACACGAGAAACAACAAACACTTTTGCCAGTAGGCACAATTTAAATCGCCAGTTTTAAGAGAATGTAAGTGCGTTGGTTCAGCTGGAAACTTCATTTATGTACTTTCTTTGTTCCAGGAGGCATTAATGTAAACGAAGTTCGAATTATTGCTAATTTATATTTTACCAACACAAGTGCAGCTGTTTCTTTTATTCCATTCATTCTTTTCAAAAACGCAAAATAAATATTAGATCTGGAACTTGGAATATCAGCAGTTTCTATTAAGCCAGGTTCAGAGAAAAATTGGCAAAGATTTCTGGGCAAAACGTCAGTCACTGTAAAGAAGGCTTTTAATGGGATCAAACCAGATCCATCCGTTCACACCACTCCAGAGTAACAGAATAAGCATGTCTCTGTAATATTGATTACTGAGAGTCTTATTTCCTGATTATGTGGCGTTGTAACTCGGTACTTAACTCAGCTCACTAGGACTAATTGTGTACCGAACATTCCAATGATATTCACTGTGAAGAATAGGATCACCATTGCTTACATTACCTGCCCCACTTCATAAGTTATGACGAGGCGAGTCTCATATCCACTGCTTTCAAGCAACAGCAGGTCAAACTTTACTGATGACGTGCAGTGAGGGGCATTTATTTTCTGTTAGCACCCTTTACTTGTGTGTAAGGAAAGCGAGTTTTAATGAATCGCCACGTTCGTGTGTATTTTGTCGTTTAATTGACCACTTACAAATTCACAGATTTTGATACACATCTTGAAATAAGTATCATTCCACTCTAAAACACTTCCATTTTGCAGGATTGTTTCTTGCAATAAAAGCTGTCCATATGACGCCTGTTAGAAATTAAGACAAGACATAATAAAAATTATATCTTTTTCTAAAATTTTGAAAGTAATAAATCCCTATTTAAAAAAGTAAATTTCGACTTTTGTCCTGCCACGAAATTACAGAGGGAGAGCAGAAGTATAGCTCTATTCTCTCTTTAACTTCAACGCTAGATTGTGGTGGGTGGTCAACACCAATCCGGCCCCTGTGCCCGGCAAATGACCCGGTATACATTATACAGAAGGCAGGGTGGGCCCCAGAACAGGTCTGGACGAATGCGGAAAATCGCACTCCCACTTGGATTCAATTCCCGGACCGTCCAACCTGTAGCTCTTCGCTATACCGACTACGAAATCCAACCCCACCCTATCGGTGTCCGTGTGTATTAAGTGCCGATCCATCTGCCTCTCTACACATGCAATTCAAGAGCTACTAACCGCACTGTCATAAAATTCAAAACGAAAATATTGTTTGCATCCGAAAATTATAAGGGCCGTTTCTCATATATAAGTACACGCGTTTATAAGAAATGTAACTGCCACTGGGAAAGAGCCTTAATTAACGTCTTTGTTAGAATACGAGGCAAAACCTTACAGGAAATTTTAATCGCTATCGAGTCTAGCGCCACTGCTTGGACACAGGCAAACAAACATCTTGGAGTGCCCGTTGTTTGGCGGGGAGAGGAGGGAGGGACACCGAGTGATGATACAAATGATGATGACAATCACTGACGGAAGCATGTCACATTTCCTTCTATAGAACATAAATGTAGGCCTCACCTCCCTTCCTTTATCATAGTTAGGTTTTCAAAAATAAAAATAAAATAATATTATCAAGCATATGAAACACGCCCATGTTCATGTTTTATTCCTTCGACTCAAGTTGAACTTGGTTTTATTTATTTATTTATTTAACGCAGTTTTTCATAGCACAGATTACTTTGAACTTTAGATCGCCCACTATAGAGATGATTATTGGTTAATAAGATTTCGGGCACTTCCGGCATTTACCTGGGATAGCTGAGTAAAACCACGAAAGCACTGCAAAATTATACATGTTGTTCTATTGAAATATCTGATAAATAAATTCCCCCCCCCCCCAAATGCACATTCCAACAAAAGCCGTGTGTTATCCAGACTGAGAGATCACCGACATTTGTAACGAACATGTTTACAGTTCCACTGCACAGCAAGAGATGGTGTGGAATTGACAAGTCCATTTATTGCCAGGTACACCGAAATACTGAAATTCTGTCACTACTTCTAATTGAGCAGTAGAGCATCAGTGCCTTATCATGAGTTATGGGTTCTGGGGTAGTACACGAACTGGCGGTGAACCTCCAACAGGAAGATCGATATTTACTTCAGGTGCCCCGGTTTCAACGACGGTGCTTGCACTGCCGTCCCAACTAACGCACAGAAATAATCCTACGTTTACGTAAATATACACTTGTAGTTAAGAGTTCTTTTTCCTTCCCATCAGTAACTGGGAAGACAAAGTTCGAAGTATACAAAACTATAACCTTTACTTCCGGAATAGTGAAATCGGTATAGAAACTCGTTACGGGCAGGACGGTCCGGGGATCGAATCCCGGTGGGTCGAGATTTTCTGCACCCCTCTACATCGTCCCCAACGCCCACTCAACCTTCTGTTAACGGGCGTCGGGTCTCTTTCCCAGTGGTAATGTGGCAGGGGCGTGATGCTGACCACCTATTCCTTCTGGCACCAGGGTTGAGTGTGGGTTAATGTATACTTTTGCCTTCCTCCCGTGCCTGCTCGACACGTAACAGGACTGTTTACCTTTTTACACGGTTAGCTATAAGATGTCAGGCTTGTATGGTTGTTGTTGTTGTTGTTCACACTATAGCCTTCCGAACTGTTACACCTAGGAGGATCAAAATTTTATATCGACATTCAATGGAAAATGATGCATCAGTCTTCAGGGTGAGTAAATTAGGTTCAGGTGGGCACTGAAGTGACGGTAATTTGGCGGACGAAGTAAGTCAGTTGTGCAGGAAACGTTTTAGGATCGTAGCAAATCAGATCCTGTAAACAGCTTACTTTTTTAGAGGGGTGAGGGCGAAAGTTTTTTCTAACGATGAGGGAAGAATGTAAATTGATTGTGTTAGATAAGGTGTAGGATGTGGTTACGAATCCCGCCGAGGTCATGGATGTTATTCTTTTGTGTTTGTTGTCTGTTCCATAGGTAGCATCTGCCGCGACGAGCTGATCACTTTTTCAGAGGAGTCCTACACGATGTGTGTCCGCATTTGATTTAGAAACGTCAACTATGAGTTGGCCTAGGACCGAGTTAGTTTATAGAGCGACGTAAAAAAGATTCGTGTTTTTTATTCCACAAAATATTATTAGCATTAATGAATCGAGGAGCATGAAATATGTGCGGCATGTAGCACATGTGGGGAGAAGAAAATTCATATAGAGTTTGGGCGGGGAAAACTGAAGGAAAGAGACAGCTGGTAAGACATAGGAATAGATAAATGGAGAATAATACTAAAATTGATATTAAAGAAATGAAATGGGAAGCGTGGGCTGGGCTAATCTGGCTCAGAATACGGACGAATGACGGCCTGTTGCAGACACAGTAATACAGTTTAGGTTTCTATAAAGTACAAGAAATTTCTTTGCTAGCTGGGAAACTATTATTAGCTTCTCAAACAGTTTGCTTCGTGTAGTTATTCATTACGTCAAGTCGTTAGTTGGATCATATTTGGTAAAAAATTCAGGCCATTTAAACCTCTGTAGCCTGCAATACTCGCACACTCACGTAAAGGTCTTCCTAGTATAGAGTGCTACAGTATTTTGCTTAAAAATTAAACACGTAGAAGACAGGCGCAGAGTATATCACACCAGAACGATAGGAGATACAAATTTAACAACGAATCATAAAAATAAGAAGGTAGTGGCGACAGGCAGCTGCAGCTGTCAGTGTAATATAAACTGGCATGTTGCAGCACTGGGCTGTGTGGATTAGTTAAAATAAGATTTCAGATCCTCATTCTGTGCCTAGCAGAATCAGTGTTTTATGAAATGCGTTGCGGTGTATTCTGGTACAAATTTGTCAAATTTTTGCTACCTTAGAAGTAGAGTGAGAAGTGTCTTCCGAAAATCTGTAAAATTTCTGCTGGACTGCAAAATATCACATGCCAGAACAGACTAACCTGCAGTCATCCGGCTCAGGAAGAGATCCAGTGGCGGCTTCTTGTGAACGTGCTAATAAATATTCACGCTGCAGAAGAGGTGCGAAAGTTATTTACCAGCTCAGTGACTTGTGTGCCATGACTGCGCGATGGGGTTATATTATACAGAAATCGATTTATTATTCCGTAGCTCACTTTCACTGACTTCGTACTTGCCACCGAGCTATTTTGTAGGAAAACCATTCATACATCATATTGATAAATGACACCAACCAATACTGCGTGGGTGTGGATGAAATTCCGCATACTGCAGTACGTCAGTTATTCTATGCATAGTGCTTTAGAAGAAGTCTGCCGAGTTTCATGGAAATAGTATTCAAGTGATTTTGCTTACAAACAGTTCGTATTATCACATGTCAGAAAGTTTGTTTCCATGGCATTTTGAAAACAAGTCAGGCGAGAATTCAATACGAGAATTGTCTTGGGGAGTGTGACGCCGTGTAGTCTGGTGGAATGGTTATCACTGTTTCTGAAGTAAAGTCTGCCTCAAAATTCAGGTCACAACAACAAATGCTAGTGCTCACACAGCCGTTCTGTAGCGACAGTAGGGAAATCATGGGTTCTGATTAAATACGAACAGTAGGTTAAAATTTGTCAAATGCAGACTGTTATTCAATAAGGAGAGTATAGGGTAAAAATTGCATATCGTCTGTTACTCAGTAGCAAAAATAGGGTAAAAGCTGTCGCATGCAGGAATGACGGTACTTTCTAGATCGTTGAAATAAGAAATGTAAAGGCTGCTGTAGACAAATGACTACATGAAAACAGCGGGGTAAAGACTGTCCTAGACGAAAACTGATTTGGTAGAGACAATACGACAAACAGTGTTTCAGACTCTCACTCTATAATGACCGAAGGCAAAAGACCGTCGTAGAAGGAATCTGATTCAGTAGCAACAATACGGTCAAGAATCCGCACAACATTTCTTGTTCAGCAACCACAGGCTTTCATAAACAGACTCTGCAGCTCTGTCTACTGGCACGGCTTGACAATACTTGGATCTTCGTTAACGATCTAGTTCTTTTCCTACAACTTTTTTTCCGAAGTATTTCTCATTCTAAAAAAAAAAAAAAACGCAGCGAGAAATTATCATAAATTCACATGGGTGTTCATGTAAAGTACCCGTTATTCTGCTCAGATTTTAAATGAAACTGAATTTTCTCGCCAGATTTTGGAAAATCCTCAAATATCAATTTTCATAAAAATCCGTCGAGTGGGAGCCAAGGTTTAGCATGCAGACAGACAGACTTCCCTAACGCAATTTTTCAAACTCGCTTTAAAATGCTTGTCCTTATCCGGAATCGAACTACGAATCCTTTGACCGTCCAGTCAGTAATTCAGTCACTATCCGGAATGTTACTGTTTGAAACAGGTGAAAGTGAAAGAGCTCGCTCGTTGATACGGACTCGACGACCGGAAAAAATGGTACAGTCGTAATTTGGGACACGCAGATGATTTGTCTTCTCCTCAGCCACGACCCGACTCTACAGCCGACCACGTGTCCAGACTTTTTTTGCCCAGGCACAAAGCGGTAGGATCGTGAAGGTGACCAATAAACTGCGTCTAATGCAGAGGTTAATAACGCGCACAGTGTCACTCATCCATTCTTATTTGTGGTAGCGCTTAATTAATTGAATAATAAAGAGTGATTACTTTCTATTATTTCCGCTATAGATAAAGAAATGTACCACTTAAAATATATTCTAATTACTACGTGGTTGAAAACTAAAACCTGCGACGAGTTGTTTCCTCGTGTGGATGAGTCCTACCGGTTGTGTATGCTTTAGAACCCTCAAAAATGGGGCGGTCGGACCCGAGTTGGGCTGTTGCGACACAGAAAAAGAAATTGAAAATTGAAAGCCGGCTAGGCAAGTAACCTGTTTGTCTCATCATGCACGCTTTAAAACAGTAGGCTGAACAGACAGAAAACTGCTTCAATTTCGAGAGTCGAAGTCATGTGAGTTGCTTTCTGGGACAATCGGTGCGTCCCATGTTAAACACAAACCCAAACACCTGCTATCTTAACTGGAAGATTCACACGGATTTCCTTAGTCATCGTAGTGAATTCTGTGACAACAACTCAAATTAGCCCACAATTTCTTTGTTACACTTTCCACCTCATTATTCACTAATCATACTACCATTCGATGATAGGGATCTGGGTTACTGACAGCTGCGTTAAATAACACAAAATAAATAATATTGTGACCAGCAACAGCACTGTCTCATCTCTAAACTATGAAACCACAAAAAAGTATTCAGTCGTGATCAAAACGGCACTACCACCGGCATACAGATTGCATGAAGGTCGCATAAAGATTTCAGGAAACAGTTTGAACTGAGGATATTTTCGATTTTCCTCAGTTAATTCCATGGATTATAGATATTCTTGAAAAGTTAATAATCGCATAGTTACACTGTAAGGAACATGAAGATTCACAACTACCTTCATAAACGCTCGCCAATGATCCCTATCCTTAGCGAAATGAATTCGGTCCACACCTTCTAATCTTAAATTTTTAGATTCGTTTTAATATTATCCTCCCTTCTACTTCGGCGTATTCCATGTGGTCCCTAACTTCAGGCCTTTTAAAAAATGGAAAATAAATTTTGGTGAGACGATCTAAAACTAACAGACCATTTGCAAAACCGTGGCATAGATGAAACGCAACAGTATTAAACTTAAATAAAGAGGGTGAGAAATGTGGAGTGGATGCAACTGACTGAGGGTACAGATAATTTTTTAATCTTCTGTTTTGTCAAATGACTGCAGCCCGACTGATATGTAAAAAAAATCATAGCTTTTCCTAACGTGACACGTGATCGTTCAGTTGAACTTGATGTCCATGACATTTCAAATCCAAATGCAAGTTCAACGACAACACAGCGTTAGAATTATTTTCATCGTCCACCACAGAACCTCTATACCCAAATGGTAAAATCTGTCAGTTCTCATTTATGCTATAGAATAATGACTAATTTTTCGCCACCTCTGTCGTGGCTAATAAAAAGAAGTGCTGGTACGAAAAATGAAAGAAAGCACCGGACAGCGATGAATTTCAGTATGTGGCCACGTTTTTATGAAGACAGTGTGATGATTTAGATAGGCAGGAAAAACAGTCGGCCATATATTATCAGGGAAGTCTTGTCTTAACATTTTAAGCATTGACTAACCTGATTTATACTCTACGTGGGCGTTCACCTGGAACTGAAAGCCTTTGCTTCCCCCTGCATAGATTTGTATATCACTATTCTAATAAGAGCATAGTTGCTGTTTTAAGGAAGCTACTGCTCAATTACGGATTCACCATTCATCCCTTCGCCGGCATGTCGTAACTTTGACGAACAAGTAACAGACAATATTCAATGTACATGTAAGTTTATAACTCGGTACCACATTTCACCTGCTTAGCTTCAATGGCTCCTTAGTTATCACTATTAAACCAAAAACTAAAGAAACAGATGTCCACGGTTGCCATATTTTTATGTAACTATGTACGGACACGTTGCCTATTAAAGCTATATACCTTTCCAAGCCCTGGTCCCAAACATCACTGCAGGACCTAACAATAAGCGACGCTATTATCGCTCCCATCCTACGAGATCGCCCATCCGCCATTTTGCTTATTACATAAATGTAGACTCTGAGGTGCCTCGGACGATGTACTCTGGGTATGAAGTTCCTAGAAAATCAGTCAACGAATTCGAAAGTTAAAAAGGGGAAAGCATACAGCATTGCAATATCCGGACCTACTGTTCCTTTTTCAAAAACATACATAGGCTAAAAATCTAATTCCTACTTCACAGAGAAGACATTCCATCTCCATTACAAAGAACAATCATTTAATGCTGTTTTGGGGAAATAATCTCTGCTTGTTCTGAAAATCAAGTGAAACCTATAAATACACTGTGTACCAAAACTCAGATGTTACATTGTGCAAGCAAGTGGTACAAACGGTAACAGCTGTGGTTTAAAGCATTATATACGTTACGAGATCAGCAACTGACCTTCCTCAGGTCACTGCGACACTTCTGGTTCCTAGCTGCACGGAGGAAATGACTGTGATTGCACATGGCTAGGGGCAGTTGGGTGGCTACGATATTCTCGAACATTTCACTGAACCCGAAAATTCATTATCTTTTCACAAAGAATTGTTCAACACAAGCAATTCCCTACGTCCTCAAGGTCCATTTCAATATAGGACTACGTACTCATCTACAGATGGGTCTTCCATGCATTCTCTTTCCTTCAGGTTTTCCGGCTTATTTTTTTCTGTAAGTTCCTGTATTTCGCAGGTCCTTTCCGATATGCCCTTCTAAATTCCGAAATTGAGCCTTAAAATTCAGGTCCTACCTCAAAGAAAACTTAACGAATCTCCATTACGAGGACTGGATAGTTAATTCTGTCCAGGAAAATAATGTGTTTATTCGGACAATCATAGGAAACAGAAGCATGTATCTTGTGAAAAAATGTTGAATTTTTAACGCAGAATGAGGCGGTAAATAAGACAATCAATATGTTTTAATGAGTTGAATTATCCAGTGTCAAACACTTTTTCCACTGTACTTTTAAAGATTCGCAGGAAAATTCATCTACAGGAATTTGATTCTGAATTCGTGTTTGTACATGAGGGGAAGGATAAAGACTTACTGTTAAAAAATTGGATGCATTCTACACATTATATTCGACTCGTCGCCTCATTTATTTATTACAGTAACTGTGAATTTTTAAGAAAATTAACAACTCGCCACTACACTGAAGAGTACTAATAGGCATATATTGCCTGACCGGCGTGTTATGTCGGTACTTCGCTAGTGACACACTGTCCCCATCTATTCTGTAATTACGATTTAAAAAACATAATAACAACGTGGCTAATTAAAATTCTGATTTAAGTTTTAAGAAGTACAGGTCCCATCTCCATCTCTTCTCCTAATTTACTATTGAGAGGAAGTATATTCTACTCATGCGGCGAAACCAGCAGGTTACTTCGGGGGGATGGTAACCCAACTCCTAAACCACATTGCGTCCTAACCCAGAATGCCAAAGTCTAAAGGCTATCCTCTGTCATAACACCAAATATCATAAGAATACTTAAGGCTTTCAGACAATTTGGTTACTAAAAGACACGTCACATAATTTAACATAAAAGTCTTGTTCTGTACATATAGTGCATGTACGTATTCCTTACGAATCTTACATTAAACAGCGTCCGTTTCCTGAAATATCAATAACAGGCCGGCCTTTGTAACAGACACATACTGTGTTCTCTCTGATGTATGAGCTGAATTTTCATACACGAATGAACTAATTTTATGCTTCAGAATGAACACTTCCCTTGTATGTATGTATGTATGTATGTATGTATGTCAAGAACGTGTAAATCACTATAGCTAAGAGTATTAGGTACGTAATTGATCACCGCCGCTAAAAAATGCCGGTTCATACAGCAATCAATAAGGCAGATGTAGTAAATTTCAGTCTGCAGGTGTAGGCTGAACTACTTACCTCCTCCCTTCGTCTCTCCGCCGGTTGACCGCGCGTCCGTACGTGTCCCAACAGACTACGAACGTAAACAAAACTGCACCGATTCAGTTGAGCGTCGCGGCGCCGTTTCTCGTGGCAACTGGCACACACTATACGCTAGTTAGTGGGGTCACACGACGCTCCGTCTGGGGTAGGGAGACAAAGCTGACATGCGCGTGACATGTATCACGTGATCGATATTTTCTCTTCTCCTTAGTTCTTTTATTCTGTGCCCCCATTGAATTACGTCACTTCGGGTTGGTCTGGGTAGGGATAAGGGTGGTGTTTTACAAGAAAGGTTACTCTCCACCCTTGTAGTGTGGGCAGTCTGAATAGTAGCCACGGTGTACATTATATTATTTCTTTTATTGCTGTAATGATGCCCAGGATAGTTTTTTTTTTTAAATTGCAGTTATTTTTCTTTCTGCACGTAGCCAAATAGAGAAGAGAGGACAAATACATAAAAATTTTAGTGGCAAAAATTGAGATAAAAGAGCTCAATTGATAAACACTAGGCACAGATTGGAGGATAATGTAAAAATAGACTTTAAAGACACATCATTTAGCAGAAGTGAACCTGATTGAAGAATATCGGAATAAGTGGTAGGTTGTTAATTTGAAGGGAATAATGGGTGAGTGGCCTTCACTGAAGAGAATTCGTTATTGAAACGAAATCTTATATTAAAATTCCAGGAGACACAGGCATGTCAATATACATCACCTGTAACTTGCTTCAATTAGCACTGAAAATTAAATAACTTGTGCTGGATTTAAGAAGAGAAATAATCCTTTCACTGGTACTCCTCATCCGAGCAGGCAATACGGGTCACAACATAATAACATAGATCGTATGACGACACACCACGGTGTCAAGTTCTGTAATATTAGAGATACAATTTCGCAGTATACAAATCATTATATGAGATGCATAAACAATAATATATGATAGTTATCAAATACGAGGTTCAACTTAAGTTGTGCGATTTTTATTTATTTTCTTTCGCTAAAATAACATATATTTAAACAGACAGTACAAGTATTCTTGAAGTACCATCTGGCTATAAACAATAATCCTGTTTAGAGGTGTGCCAGCAAGAAAAATCACAGAACTTTGCCACTGCAGTAAAATATTACATGAAGAATACATTTTTATAATTCAATTGCCTCTCTTGTGCAAACAGACATTAAAGTGCCTATAATTCATTGGATTACAAAAAATTGTTTCCATAATGTAGCGATTCAATGTTGTGTTTTTATTAAAACAAAAACCATTTTTGGAAGCCATGACATTCTAAAGCAAATGTCACACCTGTATGTAATATGCACCCCAAATTCCACAACACATACATTTTTAACACAACTCTCGTGACTTTCCACATTCTTCACTAGCAAATCATTTCCAGGCATTATTTTTAGGCCAGCATTTCCATTGCCATAAATTAAAATTTGATCCCCTTTTTCATTGTTCCTTCCTAGTGAAGTATCATTCGAGTGATATTTCAACTTCCTTTTTCTATCCTTTTTTTTCTGAGTTTAAATGAGAAAAGAAACAGGTTTTCCTAATTTTCATTCTTCTTTATATTCCTGTAATCTTAAATTTCCTTCTGTGTTGTCACGCTTAGAAAGTCTGGACAATGTTTGTATCCTGATCATCGCTGTTGGCCTGTAAGAACCGGAAACGCAGAAACAGTTTCAGTTGCCACAGTAAGTGCGCAGGTGTCAGGATGATGAAGTTCTGTATCCCTAAAACACGAAGGTTGATGGGATGCCGTTAAACACATGGCGCTGCATTTTATTGCATTAGCATGAGGAATTTTTGTGTCGCGGCTTCTTGACACAGGCACATTTCTGTAACTTAAACGTCTTTACTGCTTCCCTGAAAAACTTTTGGTACAAGAAAGAGTTCTGCTTAAAAATGTTAGACTATAAAGCGTAAATTACGGTGACGCGAAACACAGAATTTCCTCTTTCTCTAGAGGCTATGCTGTTGCATACACCGGATATGGCATGTGCTGTGTCTCAATAAGGCGATAGGTGCCATCCTCAACACTTTGCACCTTGCCCTATATATACACAAAAAACGATCCCAGTGGTCGTGCGGTTTAGGACATAGGTCTGCAGCCACTTCATTGCCGGGATCGCAGCTTTGAATCTCGCTGAGGGCATGAATGTTCGTCACTTGTGTTTCCTGTGTGCTGTGTCGGTGTCGACCTCTGCGAAGGGCTGATCATTGCTTCAGAGGAATCCTACAATGTGTGTGTGTGTGTGTGTGTCCCTGTGTGTGTCCCTGTGTGTGTGTGTGTGTGTGTCTCTGTGTGTGTGTGTCTCTGTGTGTGTCTCTGTGTGTGTGTGTGTGTGTGTCTCTGTGTGTG
>Ga0123357_10009421_pt1 | contig 12333 bp, 14 predicted proteins | sample TergutEmb28metaG_FD_89873 | JGI IMG/M metagenome (GOLD analysis project Ga0123357, IMG submission 89873) | Embiratermes neotenicus P4 segment gut microbial communities from Petit-Saut dam, French Guiana - Emb289 P4 | ecosystem: Host-associated > Arthropoda: Insects > Digestive system > Gut ... | reverse complement strand
CACTGCATTACTTCGTAGTAGCAGTCACAATTTCTTTCGTTCCATTAGAAAAAACAGGGCATTTGTGAAGAATCTTCATCTCACTCAGTTGCCCGCCAACATCTTAACTCGCTCCATGTTTTGGAACATTTTCTTGCTTCCTCCAGAACGGTCTTTTTCCAGGCTTCCTTCGCCTGGCTCCCTGTAGATTCTAATCCAATGCTTGTTCTTCAACAGATTCATCCCCCTTCCTCAGAGTATGACCGATCCTTGCCATTTTGTCATCCTAATTTGTAATATTATAGGTTCCTCTCTAGCAGCTTCCCACAGCCCGGTATTAATTATTATCTCACACCATCTTATGCTCATTATTCTTCGCAAAGATTGGTTAACAAACTTTTGTAATTTATTTGTTATATGGGTAGCTACTTCCCATGTTTCGCACCCATAAGACAGTACCGACTTAAAATTACTATTAAGCATACAGGTCTTAGTCTTCATCAGCATAGTTTTGTTGCACTCCACTATGAAATTTAGAGGCTTCCGCGAAGTTTCCTTCATGAATGACTTGACATTCGTATTCTCTACACATCCCTTGAATAACGTTTAACATGTTTTCGCGTATTCAATATTGCCATAGGACATGCCATAAATATTTTCCCCTTTATGGAGTCATATGCCTTTTCAAAATCAATAAAAGTTATATGCAAAGTTGTATTTCATTCACTGGTCTGTTACAAAATTATCCGGAGAGCATTAATGAAGTCTATACAACTACGATTTTCAAGAAAGCCACCTTGTTCTTTCCCCATACGTTTTCACCACACCACAAAGACCACAAAACGCCGGCTAATCACGACTGCTTGTTAAGCACAGTCGTAGCTATCCTCAATATCCTGTGCCAAGAAGGTACCGTACGGTCACTAATAAGATACCCACTTAACATGGGTGCCCCTGACACAATAATTTACACTCAGCTGGCCTATGTGCTTGAGTGCAGTCCACACTTAGAGACTTGTCGTGGTATCTGCGGGGTTTACGGTATATTGGGAAGCATCGCTGTCAACACAAAATCCGTCAAAAGATACACGAAAAGTTCGTATCGAATCCACATTCCTTACACTAGCATGCATCCCCCTACCACCTAACCCTTGGTGTCCAGAAAGGCCCCTTAACCAGCAATTAAAACAACAGCACATGCGTACATATGAAATGCTTAACCAATAAGGAAGCAATGCACGATTACGAGAATTGCATTACAATATTTTCGTTTGCCTCAGAACCCACACTCCACTCTACCTGTGTCGTCAGCCTTCCTCACAACGAACACGAACCTGTCAGTCGCGCTGGGTACTTACATGCCTAATCACCTTGCCGAACATAGGTATAAATCTCACGTGTCTGTTTCAAAATAAAACTCAGCTGCTTGTAGATGTAACAGGCCTTATACAAAAGTTTTGTCTTTTTATGCTACCTAGAGAAAGGAACAAATCCAGGTTCCTGGAACTAGTAATGTTTGGAAATCTACATTTTATACCAAACAATATATAAAGATACACTAACAGCACCAGCAGCAGCAGCAGCAACAACAACAACAACAACAACCACGACAACAAAAACAATTAGTCATTTTCATCGACATTATAAACGGAAAGCAACAATTAGAATCACGTCAAGCTAAATTAAAGTGTGTGTGATTAATTACACACTTCTTAATGTCCTTGCTTCCTTCGCCATGTTATATACACACTATCAGTATTCACTGCATATTAGCGACTCCTTGAAACGACAGTCTGTGACCCTATTCCATGCAGACGCTGTCAACAAACCTCAGACAAGAAAACAACCGCCACTATTCCCCCCAACTGCACATCGCATTTCCCTACTTGGCTTTTATCCTACATTCAGCAGCGGACCCCACAACTATCTTGCATAACGAGGGACTCGCACTGCCTCATACAGACTGCAACAATGGTGAATGGTCATACTGCGCAAAAACTCACGGGCAGCCTGTATGTTATGTCCCATACGACCAACACCACAACGACCGGGCGATTGACCGCTTAGCCACTAAATTCAAAAGTTCCATTTCCTTGTGGATCCAATCAACTGATAAAAGCGTTCGTGCAGTAATGAACCCAGGCAAGTGTCGCAGTTCAACACAGCCAACCCACACCAAGGCACCTCCCACAGTTACCTTGGTCAGAAATCAAAGAACCAAGAAGTTATGTGGAAAAAGCAAATGGAAAATGGTTATGCAAAAAAAAAAAAAATCGTGGGCATGTTTCACAATCAACATAGGTTTTACTTTCCGTCCGTAACGTACTATAGACATTTCAAAGCGCAGTGGTAATTACACAAACCAAATTCTGTATCATTACGAAACTCTGCACTTTCCAACAGAACGAATGTGTGCTTCATATTGATCACAACAAAAAGCAATTATTTCCCCAAATATCCATCTGATTAATGGATGTCTTTACAATGGACATGGACTGGGCTATCTCAGAGTAGGGACTGAATTTACGATTATATATATATATATATATATATATATTTGTATATGTAAATATATGAGATGGGGGACCGCGGTGGCACAGTGGTTAAGGTGCTGTGCTAAAAATCGGAAGGTCGCTGGTTCGACCCCAGCCGGTGTCACTGGAATTTTTCATTGACATAAAATCCTTCCGATCGCACTATGGCCCTGGGGTCGACTCAGCCTCTAACAGAAATGAGTACCAGGAGCATTTCCTGGGGGTAAAGGCGGCCGGCTGACAAACTTACCACTACCCTGTGCCGTTGTCATGAAGTCTGGGAACCTAACTTCCTGGAACCCTCTGGGCCACTCCAGGCCTGTAACGGGACTGCTTTACCTATACATATATGAGATAAAAATCAGCCTTAAAAACGTTAATTATAGGTTCCTAACTAGAAATCGTGTTTAGAAGAACAACACAGACACATATCGAAGATTGTCAAAGCGAAAGTCATGAGGAGACAAGAGGGTCGCTAAACTTGACCTCTAGAATTACGATGCGACACAGAAGAATCAATTATCATAGCAAAAATAAGAACTTAGCTGCCTGGACGGTAGCGTTTAACACACACGCAAACACATCAATGGATCGCCAACTTGAATTCTTAAAAAAAGTGGTGAAATGGTCAAGGGCACCTGATATATCGATATGATTCATTTACTAGTTCACTAAATGGCAAACATTATTACCGGGTTTATTAAGTTTTTAATTCAACGACAGATTTTATGGTCATACATTTAAATGGATTTAACTGATAATAATAACTTTTGTTGTCTATTTCAGGTACAGAGTTTTACATTTGTTTTCGCACTACCAACATGTCAGTTACGTTCATGACCAAACTGTGTCAGTGTAAAGTCCCACCGGTCTCTCCAAGGTGTCCCTCCACGTCGTCTTACCTCTCACAATTTCTTACGCTATAATGCACTTTTTTCCTGCGCCAAATTTTCAGCTCTACGACTGTTATCAAACCAGACAAACTACGCCATATTTGAGGTTCTGGCGGCGGACTATTAAAAGAGCCATCTTCAAACATGAGACGCTGTGTAGTCTAGCACACTATACGGTATCAGACCCCAGGATACTGTAATCTTTTATGTAAACGACACTGCCAAAATAACACACACAAGTCACGGCGTTTAAACAGCCAGCCTGCAGACAGTTGTGAAAGTAAAGGAGTATAGCCGAGACGAGTGTTTATTTGAGAGTCTACATTCGATACTTTCTTTTACTTCCTTTCCTTACAACAGACTAAATCCCAACAAGACTAAATCCCAACACGCACGAAGGTAAACGACAGAAAAGAATGTAGGCCAGAAACAATGCCACTTCACAAGATTTACTGTCATTACATTTGCCTTGCACATAGACACAGAAAGTGTAGGTGTAGAATGTAAAGCAATCTTTCGGAGGGAGAATTCTTTTCTGGTTCAATAACCCCCCCCCCGTGGCGCTACGGCCCAACGAGGGCCATGGCCTCCTCATTCTTGAGGTTTCTAGATCACACACAACGACGCATCACAGCCGGTAGGACTCCTCTGGACGCGTGATCAGCGCGTCGCAGAGACCTCTACCTGACAACACACAACACTCACAACAGACAGACATCCATGCCCCGGTGGGATTCGAACCCGCAACCTCAGCGGGCGAGCGGCCGTAGACCTACGCCTTAGACCGCGCGGCCACTGGGACCGGCCTGGTTCAATAATACGGCATATAATTATCTGGCAAAAGCCGATGGGTCTGAGGGGATTTTGGTTCCTAGATTATTTAAAGATGCTACATACAGATTATGCAGCACTGAGTGACAGTTTCGTAAGGTATTTCAAAGACCAAAACTTCTGGCATCTGGCAGAAAATATAACTTCTTGACACAGACCACTGAGAAGGTTTCGCCTATACGTATCAACTGGTACATTGCTTCACTACATCAAGCACAGAGCGGGAAGAAACCCCACAATGCGAGTGCTCGAATATGCAAGATCCTAAGCACTTAAGCTCGCGCGCCACTACCGTGACACAATTTTTAATTATTTACTGTCACCGCTATGAATTCGAGGTTACTATAATGAGAAAGAAAGGCACATGAAGTTTATCCAGTGTCTACATATAGTCACGTTTTAAAACGCAAGAAATATGTGTCTACCCTTGGAGGCCCCTCATATAAAGAAGCTATTATCACCGGTGCTGCACGACATTCTTTGCCCATATGAATCTCACCCTCCTGTCACCAGCTTCTTTATTTACCGTGTCCAGCAGAACAAGCAGAAGTAAGTAGAGTCCTCGGGCCTGACGAAGGACAATGGGGCGTCCTCCAACATGCCACATATCTCTTTTATTCAGACAATGGGTGTTGCCTACAAAGAAAACCTTCTTTCATCTTCGAGTTTCTATATGTACAGAATTGAGAGGCAAGTGCGGTATTTGTAAAGATGCTATTCGGCAGTTGAGATGGAGTGCGCTACTATTCACTTATCAATCCGGATTGAGGAGTTCGTCAGGTGCTGGAAATTCTTTTTTCTTTTCGTAGCTACAAGCTGTTCAAAATCCTTGCCCTGAAATGGACCTTGTCAACAAGTATAATTCTAGACCTCGAACGATGACATTCTGTATTATAGCACTTAAGAGAGAAAATGAGTGTATCAAGTGACGTGGAAGTCCCACGGGAACATTTCAGACAATAAACACAATTCCAGGCTACAAACAGCGCAATAGGTATAGCACGTTCGAAACGTGATGGCACACGCGCAGAAACCAGATTTAGTCTTTCAGCGAAACGGCCGAGTCCATTTAGATCGGCGGGGGTGTCAGTTCAGTCGACTGCTGGCAGCCGAGGAGTGCGGATCAGCGGACAGCAATTGTATAGACCGTGTTCCAACATACAGTGGAAGGCTGCTGGCTACCCACTCCATTCGCATCTTTCCCCTTCACTTCCCCTCTCGTGCGTCACCGTGTGCCATCAGATTCCGAACGCGCTATACGCGACAAAAACAACCACGACACGACGCAAACCAACATCAAACGTTTCAAAAACATCAATCGCTTGCGAATCACGTGGTTCCAGTAGATCATTATAATCTTAATCATAACGCTACTATACGAAGTCACGTCAAAAGTGGAGTTAACGTAGCTGACGAGTTAAACTTATAAGATGGTTGATGAATCACTAATCTTGGACTGTCGTAAGGGGGAGTGGCCATTTCTAAATTTCAGATAAGTGAAGATAAAGATACGAACGGCATAAACACTCTGTTATGACTAAACAAGGAAGAGCGAATGACTTAAAACGTTACAACAATGCATCAGAAAGTAAATACGAAGTTCAGATCACAATGGAGCAACGAAATGCCCCGGCAGTTATCTAAATTTGACACCGACGTGTGGGTGGAGGGTGGGAGACACAGACCACCTCAGACTAGCAGCTACTTGGAACGGCAAGCAGTCTTGTTTTCAGAAATAACAACAGGGACTTAAGAGATGGGGCTCATCTCCGGTCCGGGCTACTGCTCGGCTACTCGGCTGCTCAAGGAATTATGTTTTCACGGATCTCCAACGTTCATCGCCATGTTCTAAAGTACAAGTCACTACATTCTATCCTGAGCCAATTCAATCCAGTTTAAGCCTCCAAAACCTCTTTTCAACAGACTCATTTGTCATCCATTTATGTCTAAATCTTAGAGGCGGTCTCTTCAAGTTTTTTCTCTAAATAAAGCTCTGAAAGTCCCACTCATCTCATCCATCTTCATTTTATTGCGAAGAATAATACTACCAACCATGAAGCTGCATATTATATCCTACCAAGTTCTCAGCGCTCCTTTCTCGAATGCCTCCAATCTAGTTACTCCTTTCGACTACGAGATACTTGTTCACCATTACATACAACGAAAAAATGAAATTATGACTCACTCATCGCTCGATACACTGGCCGTATACAAACACTATGTTGGACACTGTCCCTAGTCTAAGGCACGGATGTACAACTCCCGGGCGCCAGGGCACCGTGGCGGTAGAATTTTGAATGGTAGCGCCTAAAATTTATTAATCCTCAGTATCAAACTTGCTTCGTGCGCGCTTCTGGGGCCTAGAATTTTGTACGGTAGCGCTTATATTTTGGGAAAATTTATGCACCCGTGGTGTGAGGTACATTTGATACAAAACGTTGAGAAAGTGTGCTCTGGTTTATTTTTCAGGCGAGTCATTGCCGTTACACAGCCACATATGTTTATTATTTTCTCAGACTAGAGATGATGTTGGGATTGAATACCATCCTAGTATGCTAATCACTACGATCGCCTCATTGCACCACACACAGAATTAAAAGATGCTACAACATATCTGTAGAATGCCAACAATCACCTGCAGACGGGCATACGGGTAGTATATATATATATATATATATATATATATATTACTAAGAGCCGCGTTACCGAAATAGTCACGTACTTAGTTGGGAATATTTGCGTCTGCATTTAGTTTCCACTTGCAACGGTTGACAACATCGTGGTTACGTTTTCGCTTGTTTCTAGTGTCAACTATCATTTCCAGTTTTTGCTGGTGAGTGGCTGCACGTATAGTAGAAAGCAGTGTTTCCTTGGAACGTATCGTGTCGGTGAAGTGACTTGTAGCACATCCTTCATAAATTCTGGCAGTAGAAATCCACGGCCCTAATTGATACAATGCGAAATTAAAATGCGGTACTTTATAATTTGCAGGGTTTTTTTTTATAACGGACATGGACGAAAAATGAATTCGAAACTACGTAACAGAAAGCGTTGCCAAATCGCTATCTGTTACATATTACGCCGTGAATTCGTGTGCTTGTGTCCATAAAATAACTGAAGGGAATGTAAAACTATTCTGTTAACGAACAGATAACTATCCAGATAAGACTATTGAAACACTGCACATTTCGCCGGACCTGAAAGATGATGACACACAACCAAACCCAGCGCTTTCAGCGAATTTCATGAGCTGTGTAGGAGTTACTCCGTGGGAGTTATAATCCAATTCGCATCCGAATGTAAGATCTCAGAAAAGATAAGAGCCAGAAGGTCTTTATAAAACCCACACAGCCCTCGTAATCCCGTGCTACGTATACTGAAACACACCTCAACAGTCTCCAATCTCCGCAGGCAATCTGGTTATGCATCAACATAATGCACAACACCAGAGCAACGAGTATTATCAGCATTTACAACACACATGCCTGCACTGATAGCTATGGACAGGGGCGTCACAAACCATTTTGCAATAAAATATTCCTAATTCTCATACGTCTCCGAGTTTTGACTCATTTTTACATAAATTAACACATTAAAGCTGCTTGCAATCCATTTGTTACACACGGATGTTCTTCACTAACTTCTTTCCATGACGATGTGATGTTTGGGTTTGAGACGAAACTTATATTAAATTTTATATATTACTATGGCTCATAAGTCATAACGTTACCGAAAGCTATTTGTGTGTTCCACCATGTATATGAGTTGGCTGTACACATATCCATGATACATTACTATCCCATACGTTTGACGTCTTTTGACAACGGGATATAAATTGGACAATATCCCCCTTTCTACGTCTCAGGTGCCTTATCATTCATGAAGTAACTCATATATATATACACTACTTTCACTTGATACAGGCCTATAGTTAGTGAATATACAGACAGCCACAAAATAACATTGTGTTGCCTACTAACAAGCAAACAATACGTGCCTCACGCGAGACGCGGACATTATGCGAATCAAATGGCAATTCCATGTTATGAATTCAAACCTGTGCTAAATTTTCTGTATTAGTCGTATACTGAAACTAAGCCGGATTTAATAGCCACTGTCAATTCTAATACTACATAACCCTGTTTGCGAGAGATATGTGGTGAAGAAACGCCATAATTAAAAGGTAGACTGACAGTCAGCAGGCATTAAGTCTGTGAATATTCATAGAATAGTCATTAACCCTTTAAACGCCCAGTTAAATCCCGTGTACCATTTGCTGACATTATTAGGAGCTCACCATATTCTCCACATTAGCAGGATAAGGGTTAAACCGGTAGAAAGTAATCAACAAGCAGTGCTACAAAGATGTACCTTCATACAGGGTCTGTCTAGACACACTGGTGTTTCAGTGTCCCGCACCACTGACGGGAAATGAAAGCCAAATAAATCGAAACTAATACATTCAAGAAGAATGCCCATACAACAATGGGGGAAAACTCATGGGCCCGACCCGCCGGTGAGTCTCCGGAAAACATAACAGGGATCCAAGCATTATTTTCGTGGATAGGGTGGGTGTCTCTATAGAATTCTCTTCCGTCCAAACCGCAGGGTTTTGCATTTTACACCCTAGCAGTAACAGAACTGTGTAAATCGGGGAAGATCCTCGTTATTCTCTCTTCTTCTCTGCACGATGTAGGTTCATGCTTGTTCCGAATGCACAGCCATCGTTTAAATAGTCTACCTGTATCTCTACCTCACTTGGCTCTCACTAAAACAAGTTTTCGTAGTCCATCATTATCCAATCTGTCGAGACAATCTGACCATTTGCACACTAGGCAACTATTGTAGTATTTACTGAACAGATATTTAATTCTTTCGACATATCTAACCCTGTTCTTTCAACTTAATTTCTTCTATCTCTTTGAAAATCTTCTTCACTTCCGCTACCTGAATTTTTCTACGCTTTCTTTCATCGTGACCGACGTTAATCTGCCACATAAAAGCGTGGAGACTGTCACTACTGCCTAAAATATTAACTTTGTCTCCTATCTTACCTTTCTCTTCAATGTTCAGTATATCGCCCCACATTCTACTTGAAACAGGTATTTTGTATTTCGTTACGTAACAACCTAAATTGCGAACATCTTTCACCCTTTTAGCAACAAGTATGTTCTGTACACTTCGTTGTCCAGCAGTGCGATATATGTTACTCATGAAAATAACAGGCGATAGATAATAAATTTAAACAGTACGTGGGTGTAATAGGGAACTTATTCTCTCAAACTCTTATGTAATAAGAAACAAAAAAATGCACACTTTTCACATTAATGTTTTAATTTAATTAAAGTGTCTTCAACACGTTTCGAACATACAAGTGTTCATCCTCAGGAAGACTTGTACATGGAGTTTTATGGCATTTCTTTCATGCATCCTAAAATATAATATATAATATAGTCATACACAACTATATTATATATTTTTATATTATATTTTAGCTTATATTCAACACAACGGGCATGTCTCATTTGAAGAAAAAAAAATCACGCATCCATATAAGCAGTCTGGTCGATGGCAGGATGTGCTTCATACTACTCAAGCACATTCTGCCATCAACTACACTGCTTATATGTGCTTGATACTACTGAAGTACATCCTGTCATTGACCAGACTGCTTATACGGATGCATGAAAGAAATACCACAAAAATGTATGTCCAAGACTTCCTGAGGATGAACACTTGGGTGTTCGAAACATGTCGCATACACTATAATTAAATTAAAACATTAATGTGAAAAGTGTGCAATTTGTTGGTTCTTATTACATAGGTATATAAAAATGAGCCGATAACATAAGGTATCTCAAATTCTGTTCGTTTTAAAGATTTTTCACATTAGAATGCCTTCTCTTGTGTTTGATTCTTACTTACTTACTCCATGGTGCAGAGTCCTTCTTGAGAAGCTAACTGGGCTGCTGCTAGTCAAGAAACTCCCCGCATTTCACGGAACCCGAAGGTTCATTACCGCACTTGTGTTTGATAAATAACAAAATTAATATCTGAACATAATGATGCATTATCACTAGGCGTTTCCCGCAAGCACGTTGCAGAATGCCGTCCTGACTCGTCCTACATGGGATGTCATAGAGACAGCCACAATATGGAAGTTCTCCGTCTGCCAAGACGGATCCTCGGTAATCTATATAACCTAAGGTCGGCACACTTTATATAAGTTGGTATTCCGTAATTAAAATTAAATTTTCTGAAACGATATCAAGGAATGAAATAAACCGTAATTATTATATTTTAAATCCTTTCAAAAATAAGATGAAAACTGTTCTGGTCTGCTGTGGGCAGACGGAATGTCACACTGTTCAGCTCGTTAGAAGAAGGCTTTCAACACGGATGGCCGATTTCAGTACCATTGACGTTCATGTGATAAATTAGATATGCGCCGGGATTCCCTCCGGGCACTGTGACCTTCCACAGTCACTATTCTCTGAAAACCTCCTACCTGACTTCTAACATCATCAAAGTCCTCGTCGGGCGCTTACACCATGGACCTGCACTACAATACTACTCACAGTCAGTCCCCATTTACCCAAGTACCTAACTCATAGGAACAAAGTTTTCACTCAGAAGCCAACAATTAAAACATTTTGAGAAAATCCAGAATTTCCGTTAAAGTGTTAACATCGGGTCGACAGCGAGGGGAAACTCCATCGTATAGGTAAGATATTAAAAACCGTCACGCAATTCTAAAGTAAAACTCCTTACAGCAGAAATGCTGTGCCTAACAGCACACTGCAATAATAATAATAATAATAATAATAATAATAATAATAATGGACCTGATGCAGTTCGAAGCAAGCCATGCAGCAGAAATTACAAAACTGGTGTAATATGTACACAGGAAGGAAGACCCACTAATACAGGTTGTCAGAACACACCAATACAACACTGACTCAGCACTGTTACAGACAGCTAGAGGCCTCAAGACAGAAGTACAGAGAGAAACAAGAAAAATGAAGGACAGCACAGCGGAGAAAACAAAAGAAAGATGGTACGGGAAAAGGATGTATGGACAAATGCAACGTAACTTAGATGAAAAGCTGGTGGATATTAAACAGTCATATCGCTGGCTAAAATCTGGCGACATCAAGGGAGGAACAGAAAGTACGAGTACAATAGTGACAGCTCAAGACCAAGCAATTAGTACACACTAATTTAAAAATAAAATTTTGAAGGAAGAAATTGAGAGTAAATGCCGGTTACGTAAACAACATGAAACTATTGACTACCTAACCTCGGGATACCCCATTTTGGCGAAGAACGAATACTTAATGGGACACGATAAAGTTTGTACACATTTGCATTACTCAATATGCAAAGTCTTAGGCATTGAAACCACAGATAAAAGGTACACACACATGCCCAAGACAGTGTATGAAGAGGGAGATGTCACAGTTTTGTGGAATCAAGCAGTACACACAGACAGAGAAGTTACAGCAAATAGGCCAGATATAATAATTAAAAACAAAAAAGAGAACACATGCACACTGATAGATGTGGCAATACCCGCAGACAGAAATGTGCAAAGGAAGCGGAAAAGAAGTTAAAATACAAGAGTTTATGTATACAGGCACACCAAATGTGGAACCTGAAATCTACGATTGTACCAGTAATAAATGGAGCCACTGAAATAGTAACGAGAAGCTTAAGGAAAAATATGGAAGCTGTGCCAGGAAAACAGTCGATAGATTCACTACAAAAGACAGCTATACTTGGAACATCACACATAATACGGAAAGTACTGCAGTGTGAAGCCTGAAGCCTCAGTGGTGGGGATCACCGCTGGTTCAAGAAACGCACCATGAAGAAAAGGCCTGTGACAAGAGACATCCATATAATAATAATAATAATAATAATAATAATAATATACTGTAATAATAATTTCAAAGGGAAATGCGTGGCTACACTCGGCCCAAAATTGTCCCCCCCCCCCCCCCCCCCCCCCCCCCCCCCCCGCGCCCCGGGAGCCAAGGGCCGCACCCTGACCAACGCCGCATCCACCTCCCCCACCCCCAACAAACACACTTCAT
>Ga0123357_10009420_pt1 | contig 12334 bp, 8 predicted proteins | sample TergutEmb28metaG_FD_89873 | JGI IMG/M metagenome (GOLD analysis project Ga0123357, IMG submission 89873) | Embiratermes neotenicus P4 segment gut microbial communities from Petit-Saut dam, French Guiana - Emb289 P4 | ecosystem: Host-associated > Arthropoda: Insects > Digestive system > Gut ... | reverse complement strand
CGCCCACTTCGCGCCTCATCGTGCACGTTCTCTCGTCCTTCATTGAACATCCGAACCCATTTCCTAACAATGCCATCACTCATCGCATTGTCACCATACACTTGACAGATCTGGTGATGAATCTCATTTGGTAGCACATTCCTAGCGTTCAAAAAACGAATTACAGACTGTATTTCACAGTCGGCGGGCCCTTCAATTGTCTTAAACATGTATAATGCACAGGAACAAATATAAACATAACAAGAATTTAACGAAATGGCGTTTGTGGCTTCTCAATTGATAGAGGAAGTCACTGCACATGCGCAAAGTAACAGTCTCGAGGATGGGCGAGAGATATGCGCAGACGGCACTTACGTTCTGAATAACCTACGTACAGCTTGTATTACAGCATGCAACTGCATCAACAACTACCATCCATCCCTAACATACTCAGTACGAACCTGGAAGATGAGAATACAAGGAGTACTGATAAGTCCTCAGCCCGACCAGGAAGGAAACAGGCTACAGGGACCAAACTCGGGATTTATTCAACATACTACCCACGAAGTCCAATACAATTCTTAGCCCGTTGCTGTAACTTTTGCAAGCCACTCAAAAAAATAGAGAAAGTTGTCCGTCCAACCAGGTCTCCGCGGCAGCAATTACCTCCGCGTCGGACGAAAAATGGCGATCTTGTTTTTTCAGTCCAGGGAATAGGTGGTAGTTCGACGGGGCCAGATCCGGAGAATAGGGTGGGTGATCAAGACATTCGAAGCCCAGTTTCTTCTGGGTTACAAGTGGCCGGTGAGTCGGGGCATTGTCGTGCAAGAACAAGACCCCCTTGGTGACCTTCCCGCGGAGTTTTTCCTTCAGAATTTCCTTTAATTGCACCAGCAGAGATGAGTAATACTCCGCGTTGATAGTTTGGCCCTTTGGAAGATAATCAACGAGGAGGATGCCATCTTGATCCCAAAAAGTCGAGGCGAGAACTTTTCCAGCGAATTTTTGCACTAGGAATTTTTTGGGGCGGGGTGAGCCACTATGCCGCCACTCCATTGATTGTTGCTTTGTCTCCGGGTCATAGTGATATAACCAGGTTTAGTTCATGGTCACTTTTGATCCACGTTCAGGCATTTCGGGGCCCACTTCGCGGAGAGCTTCCGCATGTCCAAATCTTCATGAATGACAGACCGAATCCACTCACGTGAGATGTTCATTTGCTCAGCTATTAATTTAGCCGAAATCCGGCTGTCTTCAAAGATTATCTAGTGAAACTGATCAATAATCTCCGGGGTGGTCACTATTTTGGGTCGTTCAGGACGAGGCGCATCACAGGTGGAAAAGTAACAACGTTTAAACTGGGCCATCCAGTTTTCGATGGTGGCGTACGATGGTGCACATTCCTCTAAAGTTCCTGTAAGAATGGCGTTAATTTCCTTCGACGCCTTGCCTTGCAGAAAAAAAAACTTGATAGCAGCTCGCGTCTCCATGTTGCTGAAATAGCCCGCGTCGCCTGACATACTTCCTTTCAGCCTCTGTAAGAAGAAAAGACTTGCAGTTCGGTACATGAACAGACCACTCTTTCCAACGACCCGATAGATTCCGTCCTACGACAATGGGAAGTAGGTCGGGCTAAGGACTTATCAGCACCATTTCTTATGCCAGGACGACCCGCGAACGGACCGCGTGACATAATTCGCCTTGTATGTACTGTTTTGTTGATTTGGCATCCTGTAAACGTATTTGACTGTGAGATGTACACAACATATTTGGTACTTTGACTAGTATTTTTAACCCAAGGATTTTATGGTCTTTAATAGACTATTTGTAACTTTTATTCGGCTCTAGGTGCATTTTGGAAAAGTGCCACATTTAGATGAGCAGCAATGTATGTCATCATGATCCTCATCATATAGCTAACATGGCGTTGGGCCACTTGCTGACCCGCTACGATCTCATACGTCTAGAAGTCTCTTTAACTCTTTGCCCTGGTTTCTTTTGTCTGTTGGACTGTAGTTTTTGTATTTTCTGTAATCTATTACGGTGCATTGAATGTCTAGATTGTAACTACGCGTTGTGAAATAAGACAGCATACTTTTTAAAACTTCTTTGAAGAGATTTTTTTAACGTTTTGTGTGTGCATGAGAGACATACATAAATGATAACAAATATTTTCTAAAAGAAACGTAAAAGAAGTTAGGAAAGGTTAATTTTTATCTGATGAAATAGTAGATATCTCAAATTTTCATCGGTTTCTAGCTCCTAAATTCCTAAAGACATGGAGGTACTTTTCGAACCAAGTGGTTTTGGGGAGATACATTAATTCATAAAAATTTTTTTGCTTTTTTAAATCATGGAAAATTTTCTTTGTAAATCGGGAATATAGTGAAGAGCAAAATATTTACTAGGACAATAATTTAATCCCACGAATTGTAATGTTGTGATGTGTTCATAGACATGATTATTAAATTATTCCTTACGGTTCAAATTCGATTATGATATAATATCAATGAAATGGATGAAATGACCCTTTTTACAGCCCCATTATAACAGCCAATTTACAACACTTCATCATGACATCTAACTGAAGATTTCCAGAATAACGTATAAATAATATTTTCGTTCTTTTGTGTGGGAAGATTTGACGTCTTTGAAGATATTTCTTGAGGAGACACTCTGCCCACTAGAAATAACAAGAGGATGTTAAAAATTACACCATTAGGACCGTCACTACCACGGAACATCTTACTTAATTAAAACGGGGTTCAATTCGCTGAGCAGGCCAGAACATAATCTCTACTCACTCTAGAAAGAGACTTAGAGCTTCACAAAAGTTTACATTAGGTATTAGGAATTTATGAGACTCTAGGTTGGCAGTGTTCGGCCCACAAACGTTTCGACTTTATTTACTGCCTGTAGGGTCTTGATGTTTGTCCAGATCTGTTCACACACGCATACCTAAGGCAAAAATTGTGAACTAGTGTCTAACTTCCAGTAACCCAGACACATTTAAGAATTGATGTTTAGTCAACCTAATTGAATGCAGTTTCAAATAAGCGATATATGTATTACAAATTCAAGTGTTACCATTCTGGATAGCGCAATTATTAGCAATTACTAACAATAAGTAAAAAAAAAATCACCCCATGACTTACTCAGGCACAGAGGGTTTGGGAAAGAGAAGTTTTAGCTCCAATCCAATCGTAAAGTGGCACTAGGAGGAGACAGGTTGTTAGCACCACGCTCCGGCCGCTTCACCCATGGCAAAGACCTAGTACCAATTGTACAGGAGGCTGGGTGAACTATGGAACCTCTCTGGACAACACAGAAAATCTCGTCCCATTGGTATTTGATCCCGGAACTTTCCGGGCTCTAAGGAATCTCTATACGGCTACTCTACCCAGCAGCTAGCAGTAACTACGATATGTAATGTATTCACTAAGTGTCAAGGCAAGAACAGATAACTTCAATTCCCAAAGCCCACAGATGGCCGTATTTAAGTCCGTCTAAAATGCAGTCTGCGGAAAGTGGAAAAGTAAGTCAGGGACAAGTATTCTGTGACCTATGACAAAGAACGTTTTCGAAATTTGATCAACAGAACTGTGATCAATCACGAAATGTCCTTCCATAAAGTGGCTCCCACGCACAAAGTACACAGAAAATCTCTTTCATAAAAAAAGCTTCATTCTCCAGTTAATCTGGCCGGATACAGAAAACTAGTGCAAAAACTAACGTATAATATGTCATACATACAAGTTCTAGGGCACTGTTGGTCGTGTAAGAAATTTCTTTTGTCAAAATGAATTATGTGCAGTAGAATTGACAACAGTAACTTCTTCACGTGCGGTCTATGCATGGGTTGACCAGAATATACCAAGCATTACAAAGGTCAGTCCGGGGACCTTTCAGAACAAAAGAGAGAATTACACACTACAATGCACGCTATCCCATGTTAGAATTTTTCGACACTAGGCACTATAAGGATATTTAAATGAGAACTGGTGTCAGAACTACAGCTGGATTAACACCTGGCTGCAGTCTTTATTTTCGAAGCTAAAAATATCTGGAGAGCAAATAGCTTCAGAAGTGCGTGTGGCTGCGGCAAAGAGGACGGAAAGGAGAAAAATATGTTATTTGCAGGAAACGTTCCGAGTGACAAGTGTTTGACGCTTCTTAACTAAGTGGTCCATAAGGAGAACCTTTCATGCAACATTAGCATAAGGTTTACTTCTTTCACAGACGTTGTGTCGTCTTACTTACCAAACCCTTTGTTTTCAGGCACTGTACATCATGTGACTTGCGTATTGTAAACAGACAGTTGGAGTTTTGACCACGCGTTTATATATACTGTAATTCAAGAAACCCTACATTTTGCGAGTCAAACAGTATAGGATTTTAGCTTCAGGTGATTTGCCAGTGTTTCTACTTTTCCAATATGAGATATTTCTGTTTCATATTTTTCACCGTTGTCACAAGATTTTATATTAGAATGTTATGTTTTTTTAATGTCGTGCATTGTGATGTAATCATGCAACATACACCAACGAAATGCACACTTTTTAAATTACGGACTGTTTGACCGTGCATCTTCCCCATGAAATAAAATGAAATGCCAACTTAATGCAACTAGGTAATTTTATTGATGTATTTTTAGCTCGACATGTTTCGGGCACATACGCCCATCATCAGGAGCATTAGATGTTGAGTTGCAGCATATGGTTTTCTGCACCGAGTTTTTGGATGGGTAGTGGTCTTGAGAGCCGCTGCGTAGGTCGTGTTTACGGTGCGGATGGTGCCTTGCGACTCAAGAACACCACCCTTCCAAAAACTCGGTGCAGAAAACCATACGCTGCAACTCAACATCTAATGCTCCTGATGATGGACCTATGTACCCGAAACATGTCGAGCTAAAAATACATCAATACAATTACCTTGTTGCATTAAGTTGGCATTTCACTTTATTTCATTTTCAAATTAAGATTTTAATTCATATAGATTAATAATTGACCAACGAAGTGCAACACAAATCAATCCAATTATTCTGCAAGTTCACTGTATATGTTTCGGGTGTCAACCACGCCCATCATCAGGAGTACACAAAACTGTAAGTGTATCCTCCGGTACTGGTCATGTTGTGCTGTGCACCTACCTCCCTCCAACGTGGCCAAGTTTGGCCATGTTGGAGGGAGGTAGCTTCACAAAAAATATGACCAGTACCGGAGGCTTTAGTTACAGTTTTGTGTACTCCTGTTGATAGGTGTGGTTGACATCCGAAACATGTAGAGTGAACTCGCAGAATAATAAATAGACTGCTTTGTGTTGCATCTCGCTAGACAATTATTAATATAGATCGGCGATGCACGGAACCATGAACCAAAAAAAAAAAAAACTTTAATTCAATTATTCAATTTTTTATGTCTTCTACATGTTTCGAACTTTAAGGGTTCATTCTCTCGTAGACAGTTGTAAACGCAGCTTTTTAAATGGTATTTACAATCGTCTTCCTGAGAACGAACGCAAGAAGTTCGAAACATTTAGAAAACGTCAATAATTGAAAAATTGAATTAAAGTATTAATTCGAAAACTGGGCCTTTCTTTGGTTGATATTGTATAATTTTATATTAGCTTTGTCCTTTAAGTTAAGAGTCAAATTCTCCGCATGAAAACCTGAAACAAAGAATTATAGAATTATATTAATTTGGAATATCATTATTTCTTTCTGGCGGATACATAGTGCCGCATTTTAGAAATTTCCGTGATATAACAAAATACCTTCCTTGAATTACAGAACTACCCAACCTCACAATTCAAGTGACGACTTACAGAATATTGTACTTTGACTAGATATTTAACAATACTTATTTTGCGTCTGAAGCACTTTATATGGCAAAACACAACATTCTCACTGCTGATAAAGCCCACTGAAGTGCTGGATCGCATCCCTTTACATTTTTTTTGACACAATTTTGGACTCCAGTAATGTGAATGTATAAATAACTGCCCACTTTTAGGGATTGGTGGGAACGCTGTTGAAATTCGGCTGAGGACCTGACCGCTAGTGACATAACAACTTACCGGCTGAATCCCAGTAGTGGTTAACAAGAAAGTATGGTCTGTTCTGGTGCAAGTACCGAAGACCCTTCTTTCCAGATACAGTAAAGTTTCGATTATCCTTCACCCGATTGTCATTGAATTCCCATTAACCATCACGTTTTCGAGCCTCTGATTGTGTGGAAGGTTTAGGGGACAAAGAGAATGTGTTCCCAATTTCATGTTCATGCCGCCATGATATTTTGCGTTTATAAGCAAGCGTCTTATTTTCATTTAGTGTCTTTGAACTTTTTAAGTAATTTTTTTAATCTTTAATGAAATCGCGGAGAAATGTAGGCGTGTAGAACTCGAATTTGAAGTTGCCAGGAGTGTAGATAAAGGGGAAAGCGCCAACGAGCCTAGCTTCGGTTTAAGTATTCTGTAACGCTCATATAAGTACTTATTGTGAAGTATGTTAGATAATAAAGAATTTTGAATAACTAAAGAATACAAACCAACTAGATGCCTCTTATTATTTTATTGTACTTCTTATAGGCTCAATATGTTTCGGGCACTACTATGCCCATCATCAGGAGTTCACGACTGTTATGTTGATTACCACATTGATCGTCTCTTTCTGTAAAGATGGAAGAGGGAGCGTTAATTTAAAATTATGTTTCTTAGTGGTATATGTTCAGTGTGAAGTTCTTTGTCGTTCGTTTGTACTTGACAACTTGTACCCGAAACATGTTGAGCTTATAACAAGTACAATAAAACAAGTAGCATCAAGCTGGTTCTTATTCTTCAGTTATCACAATGATGCACGATCCAATAAACATCAAAATAAAGAATTTTGTTTTTATGACGCAGTGTGTAATTTTAAAGCACCTATGTTACTATCCGTCTATTTTCGTAACAGCCATTACTTTGGTCCCCAAATTTGATGGATAATCGAAGCTTTACCCTATTATATACCTGCAGATCTCCAATCGTAATTGAAGACGCCTGACTTCCGCCCTCTTTTGAGATCAGGCTTCTGCTAATATTCGCACTTAAAGTGGAACTACACAATCTAAACACATACACGAAGGAGTCTGTTACTTTAAATGTTGTTCTGATTTGTGAATGACATTGCACTCACACAAATACATGAACGCAAACCTTTCTGTTGGTTTTTTTTTTTAATTTGTCGTAGGAAAGAGGTGCGATCTGACGGCAAAGAACGGAGTTATCAGTGTTGTAATATTACTACAACATATTTAGTTTGTCTCTGTGAACAGGCAATAAGTCGCCCGCTACTTCACATGTTTCAACCATATGACTGTAAAATTCGGTTCTTCCACAATCATTTTCTTCACTGCCGCCCCATCATTGCAGTCATATTGCACTTATTTCTTCTCCTTCCACTATATCTCTGTCTGTGGAGTTCACTCTAGTTTGTCTCAGAGTTCCTACTGATCCAGCCGAACTTCTTGGACTGCTGTTGTCCTTGAGGTGTGTGCAAGAACCGTTGTGTCTTGGTGTGCCGCTCAACCCACTTACAAATCCCTTCTTCCCTCTCAGGCTTCCAAATTCCCCGCCATCACCAGCACTTTTCCTTTTTTCACCACCAAGAGAAGACCTTCCACTCACGGATTCATAGCCACACTTGCCGTCACAACACCAAGATGGGTAGTGTGCTGTCAAAATCCGCCGGAAAGCTTCCCGAAACTCCGTGTTAAATATGGAGTATATAATGGGATTGAAGGCCGAGTTGGAATAGCCCAGCCACGTGAGTATCTTGAACACAATGCCAGGTATGCAGGTCTTGCAGAAGGCGGCCACAATATTGACGCAGAAGAATGGCACCCAGCATATCAGAAAGACACCCATGATGACTCCGACCGTTATGGCAGCTTTATGGTCTGACACGTGGTATGGGGAGGATTGATGAACTTGCACTTTGCTGGCAAGAGCATGTTTGGAAGAGGTAGATTGGGTGGGAGAAGAGTCCATAGTGGCACCGAAGTTGGTGGTGGCTGAAGAAGAAGTGAGTGGCTTGGTAATTGCGCGTATGTTCTTGACATGCTTCTGCGCGTAGAGGTACAGGCGGCAGTAGATTCCGAGCATCACCACAGTAGGGAAATAGAAACTTATACATGACGACACAACAGCGTATGTTGGGGTTAGATCGAGTGCGCAGGTGGGGTATTCAGTATCACCTGCGTGGTACACGAGGGGCTGAGGGGGACGGTGCAGACCCAATGAGATAGGCAGAAATGAGATTAGAGCAGCCAGGAGCCAGATGCAAGCGATGGAGCCCACAGCCACCCGTCTCGTCACCCAGCGCCCGTATCTGCGAAAAATGTTACAACTGTCAGCTGTCTTCATAATATCAAAACGAACCCGACACACATTATTCTCCAGAAAAAATACGTCTGAAACATATTTTTTAGCCTTATGAGGTAAAAATTCTGATTTATGATACCAAATTCGAATTATGTTCTTTTAAGTTTTTACAACTACCAAAAGCGTACGGATTTGTAAAGAAAATTTTTTAACCCGCTTAGAAAATTACACAGAGAAAAATCATTTGATCCTGTGCATTTTATATGTCTCCCATTGTAAAAACATCGGTAATAATGATAATATTGAAAAGTTTTTAATAAAAAAAATTAAGGGTCAGAAAATTGTATGGAGCATTGCCAGTTGTAATTTAGAAGCCTCTTTTCATTTGTTATAAACAAAAGACTGTCAAATCATTGTCATTCGTTTACGGAATAAGCATTAGTTTTTGCTAACTTAAAAAAAACGGAGTAGAAAAACTTTAAATATTACTTTTTAAACATGTGCATTCCGTTGTGTTGGAATATAAATAACCAGTAAACAGACAGACCATCAAAACAAAACTTTATAAAATAGTGACTTAGCTACAAGTTTCGATCACATGACGTCAGCATCAGGCTGATATCTAAAATATATTAAGAAAGTACAGACATCATATTATGGAAGAGAGATCTCACTTCTTACAAATTGTGTTACCATCCGGTTACAGCTGTTTACTTATTTAAATATTACTTTTCGTGAACTCATCTAGATGCGCAAATATCATATAAAGTTTGATTAACTGGATATCTGAGCATAAAGCAGTACTGTGTTGTAACAAGAATTACATAAAATATCAGGACATTTGACAATATATTAGAGGACTTTCTAATCAGTTCGTTAAGAAACAAGATTCAGAATATTCCTAAAAACGGACCTACACGTATATTTATCCGACCGATTTTTCAAATATGTCTTTTGTTACAACGTTGATACTGGCATAATATTCAAGCTTATAAAATTACTTATAATGCTTCAATTACGTATGAGACAAATATTACTTGTTTTTAAACGTATAAACAATTAGCTTGTGACAAAAACATTACTTTTCATTCTCCGCCTGCTTTGTGGTTCCTTGTTTTGCTAATATCACAACATGTTCCATAAATCTGTAAGCAACAAGTGACAAAGCAGAATGAGAAATTAAAATTTCATCACGTGATAGAGTAAGATGGGAAGTAAGGATATAAAATTTCGAAACGCTCCCAAAAATTCACTGTCAGTAATACTCACTAGGTATCCCTTCCTTATTAACGGCTGCTGTTTGAAAGTATACAAATTTCATTTCATAATATTTTTGCTGTTCCCATTTAGTCCTATAACAGAGATCTGTGACCATTCAAACATATAAACACTAACCTACAAGTTAGAAAGGAACTAATAGAAATAGCCAAATTTAAATAGTATTCCCACCATTTTCGCCTATCAGTTTTACATTTTATGAGGAAAGAGAGTCTAGCGTGATAAGTGAAATTGTTCTCCTTCTTGTTCAATTCAAAGCATTTATGTGGGGAGTGCTCATAGGAAATTAAGGATTTATGTTGGCAAAACTAATTTAATTTTTATTTGTTTAAAATTTTCAGAAAATCATATTTTTTTTTTTGGAAATGTCCAATTTCTTTTCGGCTACTTTAAATCAGGTGGACACATGTTTTGAGATAAATACATCTTAGTAGGATTCAGAAGAAATGAACTTTTCGTATATTTAAAATGAAATTTTCAGTCGGATTACTCTTTGGTCTGTATAAACACTGCGAGTGTTCTAGGTTACCTAAAAAATTCTGGTAAAATACGTAACTTATAAACTTATTAACTGATCACGACTCTCTTACTGTGATAATGATACCAACGTGTATCAATATGTGGGGTCCAGGAGTAGTTGTCAGAAGCTTTGCAGCCGGATAGCATGACATAACCGTGATTTGCCTTGTGTTTAACTCAGCATCATGCAATGAATCACTAAATGCCAAACAGTACCTAATTTCACGCCGCGGCTACTCTGCTCCTCTAAAAATAGTACACGATGCTCATAATACAGGAGGCGGGTTGGTCCCAACAACCACTGTGGAGGCGGAGTAGAAAAGCAAATTTCGCTACTGCCGGAATAGCAACCATTTTGAGATGACGACAGCTCCTTCAGAATGCTCTGAGCTACTCGGGCCTCCGTCAGCCAAAAGACAGAGGGCTAGGGTGGTTAGAGAGATTCAAGTGGCCACTTTTTCTCGTCAGTATCAGAGGCCTGCAGTCGCGGTTAACCTTTTGGTGCCGGAATTATTTTTTTTATTTGTAGCACACTCTGTATATAAAATGTGAATACTATAGGAACCAAATATTTTAGAATTATGAAACAAACTGCATTTTGAAGAGAAAAAAAACGGAGAGTATATACCGTGTTTAAAATATTCAGTACCTATATTTGTTGAATAAATATATAAAATGCAACGTTTAGAGGTTATCGGTGCGGTAGACCACTATAGGGGTCGTTAGGCGTCAAATGATTAATCTCCTCCAATTCACGGTTGGATTGTTACCACTTCGAACGTAGGGGGTCCTAAATGATGTCTGACACTTATGTCCATATTGGAATTTTCATGGCTTTACCTTGTCCCTCACAGGCCAGGAAATATTTCTTTCATAATTCAGAACTAAATAGAGGTGTACCTCAGTGGGTCCTTGATGTGAATATATCTGTCCAGAGAGATGGCGCACAGATTAAGAATGGACGCAGTGGAGCACATCACGTCGAAAGCGATCCAAGTGTCGCAAAACTGAGCCCCGAATATCCAGTAGCCGAGTAGGTCGTTCACCACTGCGAAAGTCATCACTAGGCTGGACACGAACAGATCTGCGATGGCAAGCGACCCCAGGAACAGGTTACCAATACGTCGTAAGGCGCGGTCTGTGTAGATGGCGACACACACAAGGATATTGCCTGCGATGGACAGGAAGATGACCAGAGACAGGAAGATGCCTGTAGCAGGAAAGAATAGCAGCCTTCAGTTCCACAAGAAGACATAGTCTTGGAGGGAATCTTCCAGCGACAGGATTTTAGACATTGAACTTTAAAAAAAGTTTTATTTACTCACCAACTGATGCACTCGTGAGTTGTTTTAAAAAAACAACATTAAAATTTACATTAAACAGCTCCGACATGTTTCGGTGCTACAGTTACGCCATCATCAGGGAGCGCACTAATTTGTACTTACTCAAGTTACATTTGTTAAAATAGTCCATTAAAATACATCGGTGTGTGGTTAATACGGTTGTGGTGTGGCTGCATATATTAGGTCTTTATCGGTATCTGTATGTTGTAATGTTCGATAGTAGACAGTACAACATACAGACTGCAATAAGGACCTAATATATGTAGCCACTACCGTATTAACGACACACCGATGTATTTTAAAGGAATGTTTTAACAAATGTAACTTGAGTAAGCACAAATTAATGCGCTCCCTGATGATGGTGTAACCGTAACAGCGAAACATGTCGGTGCTGTTTTAATGAAAATTTTAATGTAAATTTTAATATTGTTTTTAAGACAACTCACTAGTGCATCAGTTGGTGAATAAATAAAACTTTGATAATGTCAAGATGCGCGGTACGAATGTGAAAAAAAGTGAATTTTATTTTCAAGGCATAATTCTAATCGAGGGCGAAAAGGTTTAATTTAAAAATCATAATTTTAATCAAAGGTGTTTCTGTATTAATGATTTGGTACCTGAATGCCCCCATGCTGAATTTAAATCCCAGACTGTAGAAGTGCACATAGTGCGCTAGACAGGAGAATTTACTCTAACGTGAAAGTAAAAGTAAAGTTGAAGAATAAAAGACCAACTTGATGTCACTTGCTGTTTTATTTCACTTCTTATGTGCTCAAAATGTTTCGGACATTAATATATCCATCATCAGGAGCTTGCGATTATTCTGCTGAATTACCACATTTGTCGTATTGTTCTTG
>Ga0123357_10009419_pt1 | contig 12334 bp, 8 predicted proteins | sample TergutEmb28metaG_FD_89873 | JGI IMG/M metagenome (GOLD analysis project Ga0123357, IMG submission 89873) | Embiratermes neotenicus P4 segment gut microbial communities from Petit-Saut dam, French Guiana - Emb289 P4 | ecosystem: Host-associated > Arthropoda: Insects > Digestive system > Gut ... | reverse complement strand
GGCCCACACAGAGGGCCGAAACATGTAGCGTTATACTCTACAACAGAAGGTAAATACAGTTGTGTTAGACTAAATATAGTGATATACACATTTATTATATTGTTATTATACCTCACAATGGGGATGACACATCTCAAGATAATGTAGGAGAGACCTTAACTGACTACTAGTGCTCTGGAGAAAGGCCTCTGGATGGTAGTCATGCATTTTATTTAAGTTGACTGTTTCGTAGCAAAGTGCCTGCAACTTAAGCATGAAATGGAGGCTGTTATGGCACCATACACCAAGGTGTCAAGGGCATACAGAAAAGGCCAAGTAATGAGAGATCACCTTTACTGGAGAAAGTCTTCTCTCTCCTCTGCTGTGTATTCTGCATCATTTGTTTACCTTGACAACTTTTAGCCAGGAATACTGACATCTTCCCAGTAAACATAAACACTATTTTCATGTTTATTAGTCAGTATTTACATGTGTCCTAGTTACTGTGATTTGTATGCCTTTGGTCACCCTAGTCCCATTTTTTGCATAAAGTTTTAAGTTTCCATTTCATAGTTTTACTGTTTCTGACTGGTTTGAAGAATTTAAGTCCTACGAACAGCAAGGGTGTTCTGTACATATAGAAAAGTCGTGTAAAATGGACGACACTAACATCATGTGTTGTGAGTGTGAGGAATGTTAGATTTATTTGCTATTAGAAGTGGTGAAGACAAAAAAATGTTCTTTCCCTGCTGTTATTTAACTTGTATTGCATGGAATATGTAACAAAATTAATGTGAAAATAGTTATCTTTGAATACTCCTTGTTGGGTTCCAATTTTTATGGTGAACAGATGACAGTTTACAGAATATTCTTGTAATGTTGCAGACATAACTTCCCATGAGCCTACATAAATGGAGACAAAAATGTGCTTTTGTTCCACGAGTACTTAATAAATTACATGATAAAAGACAAGAGATATAAAATTAACATGAATTATAAAGGGAAGTGTATATTTATACATTTTTTAACAGTAGAACAAAACAATTTTAAAGATTATAGCATGACACCGATTTGTTGCAACGTAATTATTGTGTTGAGCATAGGGAAATGCCACTTAAACTTCAGTCAGTTTTGGTGTGGTTTATTGAGTCACAGGCAACTAGTAACTGGAGTGTGTGGATGTGTGCTGCAGTTTACATGCTTTTGTGTGACTGTCTTATTTGTTTGCATGTTGTAAGTTAGTTCCTTTGTTTTCAGGTGTTGTGTAATAGATATTGTTATTCTTGGATTGAGAACATTGTCCAAGGAGCCTGATTTCATTCTGGTCCATATATTGGTGAACTATTGCATTAACACATACACTCTGGGGTGGCAAGTAAGCATGGTTCAGTGGTGTAACACCAGAATGTTTGGTTCATAATCATATTCTTGGTTAAGGTGGATGGCACAAGAAGCTCCAGTTTGAGATTATATTTTTCATTCAGACAGAAGGCACGAGGCATTTTGATTTGAAATTGTTTTCAGTTGTTACACTGACTGTATTTGATTTCTGTAAAGTGTACTGTGACCTGGGAAATTTTTTCAGCTGCAAGTTTAGCTTTGTTCAAAAAACTTTAAATTAATATAAGATTTGCTTCTTTGATGCAAATTTTCATTGGTATAAGTTTAGAGGTTGTCATGGCAGTAGGTATTCAGATTATGGTATACTGGCTTGTAACATGGTATAGTCTTGTTGGTGGTAACAGACTTTTGGAGGAATGCCAAAGTGCCTTTGACCCTGAAGATTGTAACAGCTAGTTCCCTCAGGATGTTGGTGTTCACCTACAAGCTGACACAGCATCACAACCCAAGAGATTACAGTTTGAAGTTGTCACTGGAATTCAGTATGGAAAGGTGTTATATAGTAAGACCAGTTCATTAGTCATGCATGGACTACAAGTAGATTTTATATATATTTACAAATAATATGCAAAACAATGTGAAATGTAAATATATGTAAGAACATTAACATAAAGCATTCTGTGAACTGACCATAATCATTTTTTTTCTGTCATGCATACTTTATAATGTGTCTCAGTAAGCAGTGTACTTCCCATACCATGTTTCTTCCAAAAGTGGTAAGCAGTGTGATGTATTTTTGCAAACATTTATAACAATTATTTGCATCTCAGTATGATGTTTCTTGCAGTTTATGGTGAGAACTTTGCTTGTTAAAATTTAAGTTTCTTTTGTGACAGTTACAACAATTCTAGCAGCACACTGTGATATCTCTATAAAAAAACTGATGACAGCTTTGGACTAGCAGTTAAAAATGTACTCCAGAAGTGCTCAATTACTGCTGTAGTGTCTCTTTGACATATGGCCTTTGAGAGGTGTGGAACATTCCCTTGTTCTGACAGACTCCAGTCATATTACTGTGAGACATCATACCTTAATGCAAACATCTGTGTTATGACTGTGAAACAGTTACAGTATATGTAGGAAAATATGTTTTTAATCTAACAATTAACCTATGTTCATGTTGTGCTAATGAATCCCTGATGCACCTAGTCGATCATGTTACCATAACATCACATACCCGTCACAGCTTGCGTAGAGCGTCGAGCAAGATCTGTATTTCATGGCTTATATTCTCCACCAGTCCTTCAACTTGAGTCTTAGAATCCAATAGCTCAATGCTCTGAGTATATGGATTGTAACGGACTCCAAACTGACGAGGAATTACGCTGGCATATTTTCTGAAAATTAAATGTGTGCTATATTTCAGTTGTTGCTTGACTTTATACTTCATATATGTGACTGTATGGGCTGGGCTAGTTCGGTCAGTGGAGTGACTAGCTGCAGTTAGATGACTAGAGTTTCTTTTGTTCATGGGTGGAATCATTTTTGCCACAGTAACTTTAGTATTTGTGAGTTGATGCTAGATGACATGCTGTTAGGTAGGTCATGTCATGACTTTGGTGGTTAGTTACCAACTTCTCACCATGGAGGCCTGGGTTCAATGCCAGGCCATTCAGTATGAGATTTGTGGTTGACCAAGTGGCACTGGGACAGGTTTTTCTCTGAGCACTCCTGTCAGTATCATTATGCCAGTAATGTATACTGATTCATTTATCTATCACTGATGCTATGTTAGTGTAGTAATTGGCACTTTAAAAAGGCATTATTTTACTGTACTGGGCTGATGCAACTGGGGGGAGGGGGAGGGGGGAACAAAATTTGGAATTTTGGTAAAAAAATGAACCGGAACAATTTGTAAATTTTTGTAACAGGGAAGGGTTAAAGGTACTCTGCTTGTGTATACCAAAAGCACCCTGTCATGACAGATGATAAGTTGTATGTTATACAACTATATTGATAATTGGCTTTGTATTTGTGTTTCTTTGTAGATCATGAAGCCCAGCTCATGTTCTTGGTTACTGTCACAATAGGCGTATGTAGTACATGTATATTCCTTGTAAACGTGATGCTAGGGATGCTGTGTAGAAGTTCTTATTCTGTAAATTATGTGTTTTTGTACGTATTGTCCGGCATTGAGAAATATTTTTGCCTGCATTTCTATTCTTTGTTACAAAATGTCTCATAGTTCTGCAACAGGTTTTCTGGACTGCCCGAAATAGATTCCAGAAGGATTTTTGTGTAGAAATACAGTATATTCATGATTAGCAAAGTGACTGCAAACTGAATTGTGTGTGCCAAACTTCCAGGATATGACTGATCCAGACATTGTCAGTACCATTACAAAACAAAGTGAAGATGAAGTAGAAGAGAGAAGTAGTGTGCATATCAATCACAGTGCATAACACTTTGCTATAGTATGTGGATTACTGGAGCTTTCAATATATACAGCTGCAAGAGAAATTTGGACTACCATGAAGAGAAGTGTCAGCAGCTGTCAGAAACAAACAAACAAATAGTAGAGACTGTTTCTTAAAATCAGTACAGTAAAAAACCACTGTAGGTTTAAGTAATTTGCGACATGTTGTGATATCTTTGGTGATCTATGTTTTTTATTATTTGTTCTTTGTTTTTTTTCATTTTTGGAAGTACGTTGTATTTGCTGTAGGTACAGGCTGCCAGAAGAGGTGTAGCATAATGGAGCCTGGCTCCATTTTCATTTTCTAGCAAGAGGTGAAAGTTTTTATTCTGTGGGATGCATTAGATCAGATTTGTCTTTACTAATAGGTGCTGAAGCAGACACTCAGTGATTTTGACTGCATTGTCTGGTTACAAGATGCCATGTTTATCAAAATATAAGACTACCCTTCATATAAGGCAACCCCATCTACCTTTAATCTTCATTGTTCAGGAAATTGCTTGTACACAACATGCTTAACGCTGTGTGATTATAAAGCAACCCCACTAGGAGAAAATTCATGTCATTATGGAACACAGATTGCAGAGGCATATCCTGTTTCTGTCTCCAAGTGAAGGTGAAAGATACTTGTTTTGTGAGGCTCATTATCAAATGCAAGTCTTTGTCACTAATTACAGAAACAAGGTTATTGATTTAGTGGTGCTGAATTTTGATGGGGGACAACTTTACAATACAAGCCCACTTATAACCAGTTTTGAATTTGGGCTTTATTTAGACTAACTAGTATAATGACTTCAAACTAAAAATTCAGCTTATCTGGAATTTGGGGCTTATGTATGCTGTCACTATTTCAAACACAAATGCAATATAATGCTAAGTAACTGAACACTTCTTTGGTCTCTACTATCAAAGTGTGTGTTTGAAGGATTGTGGAGGAGTAAATGCTCTGCTTACATCATCTTCTCTTTGGCATTCTCGAAGCTCTCAGCTACAAAGTATATAGGCTGGTATTCGGTAATTGGATACTTCTGAACTGCTGTTTTGAAAGGTTCAAATGGCTTCAGCTCAGGTTTGCCACCTAAACTGTACTGTAGCTCGCCAAATGAAGAAAGCAGACCAGCTCCATATGCTTTGAGTTGTCCATCTTGTCTGCATAGACCGAACTCGACTGTAAACCAGTAACACTGCAACAAAAACAATGTGGACTTAGTATGTGTGTAATAAGGATGAAGCATAAATATTTTGTGGCCTGTTGCTATATCAGACTTGGCATTCAATGGAAGGGAGCAATAATGGAAAGAAAAATATTGCTTCTAACCCCATATTTTCATGGACAAACATGCAATGAAATTTGATTAACTGTAAAGTGTAAGACCATGTTTAAGCAATGGTGGAAAATACAACACAGAGACCAAAACATGTTCTGTGACTCTTTTCAGTAAAGTGTTTGTCTGCTTTATATTAAAAAAAGTAAAATAAAAATAGTTGCACGTTTTTTGACTACCAGAGTTTGGTAAAGGTTAGTTTCCACAAGTAGTCTAGCAACCACAATGAAAATTGTTACCAATGCCAAACCTCGATGAAGATTTGACTGTGATTATCATGTTAGGAAAAGTATAAAAACTTAACAGTTCTGGAGCATTTACATGTAAACATCATAAAACTATTGTATTCTTTCTTTTGGCTGGTATCCCGGTCTCTGAATTTTATGTGCCAACATTTCAGAATACTGTGTCTGTTTTGTAATTGTAATTCTAATTTATTTGCATTCTATAAATCCAAATTAGGATTCTATCCTGTGGATATAGACATTGTCACTTAGTTTCATCTTCATAGGCAGTGTAAACAGGAAGAATAACCGGGACGAAATTGTTGGGGTATGTGAAATCAAGAACATAAAATTAATTTTTTCAATTATTCCAAAATCTGCTTATAATATTGAGTAAGTTATGTTCAAGGCTGCTTCTTGGTTTAAGTAACTCTTGCAAGAATAGCTTTATCATACACTATTTTTAGGTTTCGTGTTCCTTAAGAATAACGGAATGGGGTGCTGTTGCTTAAATGTATGTTGCTAAAATGTTCACTTCGGATACAAGGATTGTTGGTTAACACTTTTACTTCCAGGTATCTTGAGTGGCCATGTAGAGCTGAAGTTTGTCTTTTGGTGTACAGAGTGACACTGGGTCAGGCCTTTCTGTTGTGTTCTTTCATTCCCTCAGTCACAATAATTTTACCAATGCCTATACTTGTATTTACCTTTCTACTGTCATTGCTGTGTATTCTTAGTAACTGACAACATTGCTAAATGAAACTTTAAAACCATTCTGACGAAGAAAAAGGAACCATTCTGATGCTGAATTATATGTGTAACATATTTTTGGAATACTTTGGAGTTGACTCTTTTTGGCATAACACCATGCACTTTCTTTAAACATGTGCCCAAAATTCATATCATTTATACTGAGATTGGAATTCACTGCAATTTTACTAACCGTAGCGAGCATTTCTATATATTCATCAGGTGCTCCGAGTGATGCAAGTCCTATCTCTTGTGAAAACTGTGCAAATGCAGGGTCAGCAAGCAATGGAGCATGTCCAAGCAACTCGTGACAAACATCAGGTTCTGGAGTATACAGTGGGCAGCTAGAGTGCCGGATATACTGTGTGGAGTGGAACACACGGAATGCCAATCCTGCCAGGAAGTCCCGTGATGAGAGAAGTCCTGCTACTGGTCGTAATGTGAATCCTGTACAGTCTGCAACATATGATGAGTGCTGTAAACCCTCAGTATTGTTGTGTTGTGTTGTATTGTATTGTATTTTATTTTATTGTATTATATTGTACGATGACCATTGAAAGTTTGACAGTTCCTATCTGGAACTACAGTTTCCCCTGATCCACCTGTACAACTTGCAGTCATGAGTGACACTTTGAAATCATAATTTTGCTATACATGCTGTCTACAAACTCTAAAAGCTGTGGAAAGACATCTTGACAGAATAAGCAGTGTAGCTGGAGGCAAGTGTGCGGGTTGCTCTTAATGTTGTTTATTCCTGCCATTTTTTGTGCTATCTGCTAACAATGGTTACTGCTACATAACAACAGCAGAATGAGAGATTTGCAACTCTTAGCTTCGTCTATATAGAGGAAGAGTATTTCATTCTGCCACTGAACACCACAGCTGTCACGGAAGTATTATTGCATTGGAAACCTCCATATTCTGGGGTTTAAGAGACATTTTCCTACTTACAGTTAAACCTCCCTTATTGTACAGAACACTACGAATGTTGTGATCTATTTTTCTTGAAATGTTAACAGTTTATTTATGAATATGGTCTTTCATTTCTTCCAAAGAACGTGTATTGCTCACATGAACTCCATTTTTCAGTGCCTGTGCAAATAATAACAAGGTGAATTAAGGTTAATAGATCTAGGGTATGATATTCCATGAGCCATCAAGCATAAACCAAGTTCCTGTTATAATGGTATTTTTTAAGGGTCATGGCATTCTCCTGCATAAAGTAACCACACATTTTTTCTCCTTGTGTTAATGTCATGAAGAATACTTTCAGAACGAATTGAACATAACAGCTGAAATGTATTATTTATCCAAGAAAAACACTGGTCCTATAATTTTGTGTGCATGTACTGCACATCAGACTCCAACTTTAAGGTCACGCACAGCATCATTCTTCCCAGTTTAGTTAAAAGTATTCTTGCATGGGCTGTAATTTTGTATGGATGTAGCTTTAAAGAGTTTGTATCCATGTAAGCTGAAGCTTTTGACATGTCACTTTGAGCAACTGATAGGTGCAAAGATTATATGGGGCATACTTCCATTTTAGCCGCAGTGTCATCCAATTTCTTTTTAGTTAAAATATGATTATATATATTTCCCCAGCCTTGAACCTCTTGTTTGAAATTTTTTCTTTATTTAACTGTACATTTTTCTTATACTCAGCACTGCTTATGTGGCTTATATTTTACAAAATTATAAGCCTGAGTTGAAAGCTTTTACCGACTTCTTGGAACTCTGATTATATGACCTTCTTTTGGCTGTTGTTGTCTTGTGCTTAACTTACCTACTAGAAACTCACCGTTGTATCTGTGGAATACCAATTCTTTTTTGTTTTTGATTATTATCTGCACAAATATTGGGGGATGAACCAAGATATACTGTTGTACCACAATTCCCATGGACAGAGCCACTCAGTACATTGTTGAAAAAAAATGAATTATACATTTATGAATAGCCAAAACCGAAAATTGCTCTGTAGTACAGAAGTTTATATCCTACACTTTAGCAGCTGAAGTCATTACATTATTCAAAACTATGGAACTTGATTTTGCTAAAATATCAGTTCATGAATTTTCCATGGCACAAGCACTAAGATCTAGGAAGAAACATTTTTGAAACCTCAAATTTACTTATGAGGGTAAAATCATACTCCTGTTATAAATACTTATCAAAACATAAGTCTATAAATATTAATACTTTAGATTATTCAACAGTGATGTCAAATGTTTGTACACTTTTGACAAATGTGGCCAGTAGGTAGTCAGAATCACAGTACGGAAATAAATTGTGACTGCTTCCAAATGTTTTATTTTGGTATTATTACACAATATTCAGCAGTGGTGTAAAAAAATGCCATCACATTAAAGAATACCATAGTCTTGAGTGCCTCTTTGGTACTCAATATATTTTGAGACATGGGATATTTTTCATATAATTCTTAACTTCATATGAATTTTATGTTGATTTTGCTCAGTATCTTTATAGGCTCTCATGGCCATACTGAGACATTTTATGTGATTGCCGCATAGTGATAATGACTTTTATCCACGTCATTGCCATTTAGAACTTCATGGAGACATTTGGTTGGATGTGCTGTCTTTCATGGCTAAAGACAGAATTTCCAAGCTGAAAAGCCTTAATTGTGGAAGAACATTATTGATACAGAAGAGATATTATGTTCTGCAGAATTTTTAAAATTCCTTATCATTTGAGACATTGTTTATTATCAGTTACATAGCTGTATTTTTTGTACATTGAAAAATATTTAATATGCATGCTGTTGATTTATTATAATCACATTATTAATTAATACAAGAAAAGGAGAAATGGCTATGACAGGTATTTACAGACACATACAGAAGTCAGGTGTTTCTGTACAGTATATTTAAATCATGAATGGATCTTGTACCTTTGAGAAACTTTGACACATCCTCGAGCTGGGGGATGTTATCTTCCCGATAGCCACAGTTCTCTATAAGCAGAGGGAACACGTGGTTGTGTTCCTTGCAGGCATGGGTAGGGTACAGTTTTGTGAGTTCCCGGAACACTGCTCCCCACGTTGCCGTCTCCTCCTCTGTGTAATCAACGTGAGGCAAAGGCTGTCCACTTTCGTGGATGAAAACAGAGCACATTTTATCACACCATAACGAATACAGATATGAAATAGAGGATCAGAAAGTAAAGTTACAAGATATTTATGTTCAAGTTATATTTTTTACATAAACTCCCTGGAAAATTAGACTTCATTCATATTGGACTGTCCACATAAGTCAATGTCTTTCAAAACAGATTTTGGAGAAATCCTTGTTCTTTGGAACTATTTTAAGTGGTTATGGGCCTGGTCCTTATTTTATGACTCAGAAATGACATACAAAACTCAGATATCTAAGGGTAAAAATGTATGGCACTTTACTTCTGTTCATATAGCCTAGGGGCAGTTTAATTTTATTTTTAGCTTTATGGAAGTTGATTATTCGTTGATCTTGCTTCAGAGTTTATGCAAGTGTGTAAATAGTTATACACTTACTGCTTATAGTTGTAGGCAATATCTGCAAAGTATTTCCTTCGGGCTCTGTAAACAAGATCTGTGAATCCTGGATGATCTGCATCAAGCTCAGATCCATAAGACAGAATTTGATTTGCAAACTTATCAAGGTCTCGTATACGGCGAGGAAACCATGGAACAGTATCTGAAAGGACACTTTTAGTTATAGTTTGATTTTTGTAATTTTGTTGTAAGGATTGTAGGAAGGGGAAGGAAAAAAAAATTACTTCTGTGTAATGTGTTTAATAATTTGATGTGCTTGTTTTTAACATTTGGTTGCTCAAATTGAGGGAGGAATGTAGCCTGGGGGTGTTTGAGAATAGGGTGCTGATTAGGATATTTGGGCCTAAGAGGGACAAGGTAACAGGGGAGTGGAGAAGACTACATAATGAGAAGCTTTATGAGCTGTACTCACCAAATATTATTCAGGTGATACTTCAAGAAGTATGTGATGAGTGGGACATGTGGCATGGAGGGGGGAGAGGAGGGGTGCTTACAGGATTTTTATTGGGAAACGTGATAAAAAGGAGCCACTTGCAAGACCCAGGCATAGATGGGAGGATAATACTAAAATGGATCTTCAAGAAGTGGGAGTGGGGCATGGACTGGATTGTTCTGACTTAAGACAGGACCAGGTGGCGGGCTCTTGTGAATATGGTAGTGAGCCTTCGGATTCCATAAACTGCAGGGAATTTCTTGACTAGCTGAAAACTTGTTAACTTCTCAAGAACAACTCCTCTCCATGTAGTTAGTTAGTTAGTTAGTTAGTTTAATTTAGTTTACTTTTGTTAGTCAGCTAGCTAGCTTGTTAGTTATTGTTCACATACGATTATTACAGGCCTTATTACGACAGTACTTATGACCTACATATTAATACTAAGTTATGAACTTTATTGTATTTAAATTGACGTGTGTTATGCAGCATATTTACTGTAATGATCTGTTGACAGTTTCTGTATCCTAAGGTCTTGTCTGATTAGGATCTATGGAATGTACTTCAAATAAATACGTAAATAAACAAATAAATACAGAAGTAAGCTTCATATTCAAAAGGATCTGGCTTCAATCCAGAGGCGAGATATCCTGATATGGGCCCTGTTCCTCCAGATAAATGCTTGGACAGTACATTAAAGCAGGGTCAGTCTTTCTTAGTTCATCATTCAGAGTCATATTTAGATTTTTTCGCCACATAAAATATGTAGATAGGAAGCATTAAAAAGTCCAAGGGAACAGTTGTGTAATAAGTAAGCCATTTATTGCTTCTGATCTGCAATGTCATCAAAACAAAGCTAAAATAGATAAGCCTGATAACCACTTGACTCTCATCCAAATTAAAAATTATACTTGAAGAACTTCATACTGCAATAAATAATTGAGAAATATTGAGCTAGCTGTCAGGTCATTTTATTATGTTGAATGGAACATACAGAAAATATGGCAGCTGTAAATTTAGAGTATTACAGGCTTTAGACAATCACATTTCACTAATATCAGTTGCTTGACCTGTGTGAAATAATTTCATATATTTTTGGAGTATTAATTTAAAAACACACTTATGGAGAAAATTATTCTGTAACTTTTCTTCTGTTTACAGGCAATTTATTTGAACATAGTCTTTTTATGAAATGAGCTGTGTAGTGAATTGCATGTTATTTACTAATGTAATAACAATTACATGTTGCTAAAAACTTTTCAGAATTGTGCATTATGAAAAGATGATGGGCAATAAATAAAATTAATTATTATCAGTTTCAAAACAACTGTCTTTATTAGAAGATAGAGTCTATCTGTCTAACTGAACAGCATGTTTTGACCTAAATTAGGTCGTCTTTAAAATAACATTGTTTTAACTTGGCTAAGAGCCTGAAGATGACCTAGCTTAGTTCAAAAGTTGTTGCTCAATTAGACAGACTCTGTCATCAAATACTGGTACAGTTGTGTATAGACTGATATTCATTTCATTTGTTTGTATTGTTGACACACAAAGGGATGTCACATGTAAAGACGGGCTGTAATTGTATTTTTTATTCAATGTCTCGCCTTATATAACAAGGTAGGCAATGTATGTGTAATGTAACATGGAGGTGCCTTTGCTAACCATTGTTGCAGGGGACAAGGAATAAGTATTATATATTCTGAGTGTGTGTCTGTAGCCTAGTTATACAACATGCAACGTGCATGCGCCGTATGATATTGTGATGTCTGATTCTTCTGGCGCTATCATAATTTCCACATTATCTCATAAACTGCAGGATTTTCAGAAAAATGTTTGTTTTGACTTTCGCTACAACTGTTGTCTGAAACATTTTTCATTCCAAGAAAAATTCGGTGAGTTATTATCAAAAATGTACATAGGTGTTCGTGTGAAGTACCCATTATTCTTGTCAGGTATGGTTCGCTCGCGGACTAAAGCCACGGAGTTTAGTTTTATGTACAGAAAGGAAGAGCTGTAGGATTGACTGAGTTGTATGAAGACCTGATTCCCGGTTGTATGGTGTGAATGAGCTTTTAGAGTAACAAAGTGTTGTAGGAAGGAAAGACCTGGTTGTAGATGGAAAGTCTAATCTAACCTCTGGGGATAAGAATGACTTCATATCCATTTGGGGGGGGTGGGGGGGGGGTTAAAAAAATCCCATGAGCTTGTAAGCAGGCGTACGTTGTATTTTTAAAGCGGGGGGACCAAATATTTTTTTGT
>Ga0123357_10009418_pt1 | contig 12334 bp, 4 predicted proteins | sample TergutEmb28metaG_FD_89873 | JGI IMG/M metagenome (GOLD analysis project Ga0123357, IMG submission 89873) | Embiratermes neotenicus P4 segment gut microbial communities from Petit-Saut dam, French Guiana - Emb289 P4 | ecosystem: Host-associated > Arthropoda: Insects > Digestive system > Gut ... | reverse complement strand
TGTGTGTGTGTGTGTGTGTGTGTGTGTGTGAGCCGGGTCTTAGTTATAGCGCACTCTTGCCTCCAGATGCCACCAATTTTGAAACTGAATACCCTATAACAATTTTCATGTATATTTTCATCATGTATTTTTACAATATATCTCTTATATTACAACCCAGATTTATTATCATATTTTAAAAGACTGAAGAATTGCGGAGTAATTACTGCACTCTGCTACGGTACAGATCTAACAACACGCGATGTCTTAAAAACAGCGAATACCCTTTTCTTACTCTACAGGGTACGTTTTAATACTTTATTTTTCGTAATCATATCATGATATTTTGTCACCTGTAGGCCTACTTATTTGTCATTGGTCGACAAGGTACGTAATAGTCTCGATTGTATTCGTATTGTACTGAACGGTGATTCTGAAGAGGGCCGATAGGTAGAAATGTATTGGAGAATGAATAAATAATTATATATTCGTATAAACTGCGTACTTTTATTATATTTTTGAATGTATTATTTATTTTAATATTAGTTTTTTCCCTTTGGTCTGATAATGGTTTAAGCTGAGAATACAAACTGAGGTTGAACAGGTACCTGTTCAGACGTTGGCTATATTTTTATTTATTTATTTATTTATTTACTGTTTGTTTAACTTTGGCATCATTTACATATACTAATAATGTCGAATATTGTGATAACTAAGTGATAAGAAACTGTAGAAAAAGTATAGAGAACGGCCATTGTCTGGCATCTACCTGGTAATGCTGAGAAAAACCACGAAACACTGAGTGTAACTTATCTTAAAAACCAGAGTTTGAAGCTGATACATCAGAAATAAGAGAAAGGCAATTACTTAACTTCAGTGCAGCATTTATAAATTTGGGAATAAATATCGATTGCACGTTAATTGTAACGTGATTTAAAATCGACTTCTATTTGCCACTTGCCGCCATGAATATCGTGAATACAGTGACAAGTTGCGTTTTGTCTGCTCTTTGTGTAACGATACATTCACCAGAACATCGTCTCTGACTAAAGATTATGTGAAAAGAGAATGGTGTTGACATTAGGGTTTGGGAACCAGTATGCTGCTCTTTATGTGTCCCGTCAGTTTATTCTTGACAAATGCCATTCTTCTCGTATTGACCTTGCGATCTGTACATGTATAATTTATACAGTCGTGTTAAAAATACCAAGTTTGGATATGTTAAGGTGTTTGCTGACGTTTGTGTAATAACCGAATCGGAGACGTATTGAATGACTTCTCTGAACACCAGGTCGGAATTTGTCGGGTCTCTGATCTTGATATTAAACCTTACAAGTTCATGATATGTCGATACACGAAGGAGACAATATTCAGTGCAGTGACATTGGATTTAATTTGCTGCATATCCAACCCGACTCCCTGCAAATCCTTGAATCTCCGATTTACATTCTTGGAGAGCATCAAGTTCATAGACCTAACAGTGTCTGGAAATTTATGTATTTCTTGGGACACCTTTCAAACTGCAACGATTGACGGGGAATACGGCATGTGCTCATGATAAATTTCCAATGATATCAACATGCATTGCAGAGAACTGGAGACTAAAACAGCCAGACGAATGAATAATAGTGTCTCGACCAGACAATGTGTCATATGATTCCATTATTAACTGGAAACTAGATTTTAAAATGTTTTGACTCTTATTTTTTATAGCGAACTGTGTTGAAACTGAAGTTATATTTATAGGCCTAATAACCACTTCCTTTTTTAAAATTCTGCTACTGAACTACTTTTGTCTTTGTGTCCGTCTTTTTTCAGGAATTCAAACACAGTAATACACTGCAATTTTTGTGACAATCTTTATGAACTTGTTATTATTCGAGACCCCTGTGTCTCATAGCCTCTCAGCTGTGTCACGTGTATAAAGTGTGTTGTGTTTATGCAAGTTAATCTGTGGTTTATTTGACGACTACTGTAGTAGTTCAGTCTACTTTGTGTCAGGGCTGTTGTGAGCACAATGACGAACTCTAGGTTCTATTAATAGGCGGGTTAGGTTTTGCGTAGCTATGTGACTCCCAGCGTTTGAAAAAACAAATAGCTCCTTGTGGTTACAGTCGAGCTCGGTTATAACGTCATTTTGTGTCGTTATAAACGAGTGTCTTTTTTAACTAAGGAGTAGAATGTTATAGTAAACATTGAGGAATTAATTGGGAGCACAGAATATCTTTACATGGCACATAAATATTTTTGATGCATTGCCAGATTTGCTTGGCACATAAATGTATTTTATACACTTCCAAAATTGTTTGACAAGTACCTGTATTTGATGTACTGCCAAACTTTCTTACAAAAACGAAAACCTGTTAAAAACAAGAACAGGAAATAAATACTAACTTTTGCCCGTACCATACAGCCCTGAAAAGACTCATCTTTGTCAATTTTTGCAGTTTATAAATAAATTTGTTTCTACTTTTGTCGTGTTATATACTTTGTTGTCTGTTACGGTGTATTATTTACGTGAAATACATTGTTCAGCAACTGAAACAAGAAGTACCACGAAACTCAAACCCTCTCTGTCATTACACATCATGTTACCAACTTCACTTATAAAATTTTACTATTTTTGGAACTCAATCTCAAGAGATTCGACGTCCAGCGTACGGCATAAGGAGGTATATTAAAAACATTGTTTAATCCTACATACCCATACAATTAACAATATTAATGCATACAGTGTTAATCATATGTCACTTTATTGAACATGATCTAAATTATGTACCCTCTTGTCACTCTTCTGGAAGACCTGAGAAGACCCAAAAAGATCTTCAGTGAAAATATGGATTTCCCCGCTATGATTCAAACCAGCAACCTCCTGAATACAAGTCAGAAGCATTACCACTTGCGATAACCTGCATAATGAATGCAGAACTGCCATAAAGTGTTATAAGGTTTTTAAGAATTTCTTTTTGCAGGTGAACTAAATCGTAAGCCTACACTTATAAAAATGTCGTGAAGTAAAAGTTACCGACTTCGAAGAATAAAAGACCATCTTGATGCCACTTGTTATTTTATTTCACTTCTTATGTACTCAACATGTTTCGTACATTAATATATCAATCACCAGGAGCTTGCGAATATTCTGTTGAATTACCACATTGGTCGTTTTGTTATCGGCTCGCTGTGTGTTGTAGATTTGGTGTGGTTGGGTTTGAGTGGTGTCCGTGTTGCAGGCTGAAGCACAACTTGAAGAATAAAAGACCAACTTGATGTCACTTGTTATTTTATTTCACTTCTTATGTACTCAACATGTTTCTGACATTAATATATCCATCATCAGGAGCTTGCGACTGTGCTGTTGAATTACCACATTGGTCGTTTTGTTCTCGGTTAGTTGTGTGTTGGAGATTTGGTGTGGTTGAGTTTGAGATTTGTTCGTGTTGCAGGCTGAAGCACATAAGATTTACCGATAACTGTGTTGGGGTGTGTATATTTGTCTGACACAACTAGTGGTGGTAGAGAATATGTATAGTTTAATAGGGGTTCTACTACATGTTTCGGCCCTTTTCTTCGGCCATCTTCAGGTAGGTATTAAATAAACTTTTATAAACAGTTATACTTAATTTATCTGGGTATATGTAAGGTGTTTTGGGTGCGAGATCTCGCGTGCTGTGTGGGGGTGGTGGGATGGGTGTATAGGAAATCTATGTTCTAGTACAATGCCCCTGGCATTATCTGATGTTGCTAAGGCTAAACTATTATATAATACAGTGTACAAATCAGTGCTAATAACACTTTAACACTTTTACTCTAGTAAATTCCTTATTATTAGTCTAAGCTCTATGTGTAGTTATTAATGGCGTTGTGGTGGATCGCTGATTCGATAGTCTTGTTGAATAGGTAGGTGCTTCGATCTTGGAGTGTCTATCGCGCATTGTCTATAGTAGAACCAATATTTACTGACATTGTAAGGGGTGGAATCGTTGCCTTTTTGTAATGAACCTTTGGCGCAATGATTGAAGCATCGTAATGGGAAGGAAGTACGTCTGATTCGTGTTCTGCGGGTTGCGGTTTCGGTTCTCAACCCCGCAAGGCTGTAATTCTTGATACGTTTACTTATCGTTGTTAGCTATCTGCGCAGGAAAAAAGTTGGGATAGACGTGTTCGCACTATTCTCCGTCTTCTCACTTTATCGCTATACGTCAGTCTCTGCAATTCATAAAGCGTAGATAAATGAAATAAATTAATCTGAAGCTGCTCTGTATTTTCCTAAATCCATCTGGTTATTTGTTAAAATACACACTGCTGGATGCCCTCTCCCTCACCAGGTACAATAAAAATATTTATATTAACCAAATTCTATCCTCGTAGATTAGGATTTATAATTTTATTTTTCCTGATGATGGAAGCAGAGTCAGCTTCCGAAACGTGACAATAGATGTGAAATATTTGTATCAGCTCAATAACATAATACTGTTGCCAACATTTACACTTAATTTATATCGCCCAGATATTTAACGAAATTTTTGCAACTTAATAAACTGTTATCACTATATCATAGAACGTCATAATTAAGAAATTACAATTTTGGCACTAAAGAAATGTTAAGGATGTTTAAAATTTTTAAGCCTTCCATTTCCTAGACAGAACTTAATAATTAACTAAATTCATGTCTGTCCTGACTTTGACACTAACAGTCTTACATTTGTTTTTATGCATGGTTTTCTTTCCCTACAGTAAGAGGATCAAAATATGTTGATAAAGAATATTTTTCACCTACCAAGTAAGATTTATCAGTGGCTAGGGTAGAAAAAAAATTATAATTTGCTTTCCTATTATAAAGAACAGCGCTAGTCGTAAGGCAGGCGCTGTGGTAAGAAATAATTTTGTTTTTCCGGTTACGTTTTGGGTTCGTTTTTATGTATTTGTCCCACGGTACAGAGAAAGGCACACAGCACGTGTAAGTATAGATGGCTTAGATCCTGTGAGTGCAGGCGACAGAGGAATGAGGATATTGGAGGAACGAAAGAGAAAAATGGTCGTGAGAAGCATAGGATGAAATTGGATGGCAACCTTTTGTCGGGTTCACTTCGTTCGAGGAAGCATGGTTGTTTGTATGGACGTGACAAGTACAGAAGTTTGTGCTTTGTATGCTTCTAGCAGCAAAACCCCACAGGACCATCCTAGCTCCAATGAACATGTGCTTGTCCTGCAATTACATCGCTGATGAATGGGTGGAATCGTCGTCGGAGTGTTCAATAACGTGCATAAAACAAACACGGCACCGACGTGGCTCTACCGGTCATTCTCAATCAATGTTTGACAAGAGTTCATCTACACAAGGGTGGGGTGTTGAACATATTTGATTTGGAGACTTGTGTTTTCCACAAACTGACAAGTCTACTTAATGTACACGAAGTGTGGGTGTGTTTTCTCACTACAGCCTGCTGCTTTGTGCCCCACGATATTTTATCGTGCTTTCAGGACGCTCAGCAGGATTTAGTGCTTACAGCGTACATGTATCGTACAACAGGATTTTCTTTCTTTCTTTCTTCCATACTTTCATTGTAGGATTTATTCTTTTATTCCCTTACCATTTTCTTCCTTAATTTCGGCTATTTTTTCTCTCATTTTAACCCAAACGAAGTAGCCAAGTTGAGTCACGATAATCATGACTTGTATTCGTAGGTTTCTAGTTCGAGCCTCAGCGGAATACACTCTATTATCAGTGACTTCCTCGTGGTTTTACTGAGTCTCTTCAAGCAAATATTAGTAAAGTTCAATCGTGCATACTATAGTAAATTATACCACTACCGCTTCCTATCAAATCCATTATTTATTATAACACACTAATTCGAACCTATAGGCCTATAGTGTGACCCGAGATAGCACGGTTGGTATAGCGACTCCCTACGAGCTGGACGGTCTGGGGATCGAAAATCCCGGTGGGAGTTAATTTTCCTGCACCCTTCCAGACTGGCCCTGGGGCTCACTCCTCCTGTGTAACGTGTACTGGCTCCCTTTCCCGTGGGTAAAGCAACGGGTGTTTAGCGTTGACCACCAACTCACATTTAGCACCGAGGTTAAAGAAATCGTAGGGCTGTACCTCTACTCCCCTGCTAGGTTTTTATGACCTGTTATAGGGAAAAATTTACCTTCATAGGCCTATAGTATGGGCCACTTTACGTTATGTGTTTATTTTATGACCCTCAGTGATTTAATCTACGACTATGTCTATATTTCAGAATGCATACCGTCGATTGTAGGATGGTCGGAGAAAGATGAAACTGAAATTCTTTTCAAACAAGCGATAGTGGCCTGATCGAAGTACTTTCGTGTTCTCTCGGTCCTTCCAAGCAACCGAGGAAGTGAGATAAGCAGGAAATACCTCAATCAATGCGAATGGTGTCCTGACGGATGTTTGAATTGCACATCTTCCGAATACAAGTCTAAAGCATTACCGCTGAAGTAACCGTCTCTCTACCCAAGCATTTACCGCCTTCATAAATTCAATATAAATAAAGTGAAATACCAACTTGATGCAACAGTGTAATTTATTGACGTTTCTTTAGCTCGACATGTTTGGGAAGTATACGCCCATCATCAGGAGCACTGAATATTAAGTTGCAGTAAATGGTTTTCTGCACAGGAAAGAATGAGGCAACATGAAGTGTGCGTATAGTGGACGCATTCCGTGGTGTGGCCACTATAAACACGCTTCATGTTGCCTCATTCTTTCCAGTGCAGAAAACCATTCACTGCAACTTAATATTCAGTGCTCCTGATGATGGGCGTATACGCCCGAAACATGTCGAGATAAAGAAACTTCAATATTTTACACTGTTGCATCAAGTTGGCATTTCACTTTATTTCATAATGAAGATGCACGGACAAACAACCCTCAAATTTCAATATAAATATCCTGCATAGCTAACGAGTAGCACTATAAAGAAATCTCATTTTCTTTATCTTCGTATAGGCCTAAGCCTTTCTCTACACTTTTCACATCAGCTTTAAATGCTGCCATGAAAATTCAGGTCAGAGAATAGAATGAAGGACAGTTGAGTAAAGAGAGACCAACTTGATGTCACTTGCTTTATTATTTCGTGATTTAATGCTCAACATGTTTCGGATGTTAATACATCCATCCTCAGGAGCTTGCGACTTATGTGCTGAGTTATTTCATGTGTTGTATTGTTCTGGTTCGATGTGTGTTGGTGTTACGTTGTGGTTTGGCTGTGGTGGTGTGGTATCCGTATGCAGGCTGAGGCACTAGTGCCTCAGCCTGCCACACGGATACCACCCCAACCAGCCACACCGAAACTCCAGCACACATCGAAACAAGAACACACGGCCAATATGGTGATAAAATAGAAAAGTCGCAGGCTCCTGATGAATGATATATTAATGTCCGAAACATGTTGAGCATAGAAGAAGTGAAATAAAACTTAATAAATAGTGACATCAAGTTGGTCTCTTATTCTTCAACTATCACAATGATGCACGTTGCAATATACATAAGATTTAGTATTGTTTTCTAGGAAATTAATTTTCACATGTCTCTGAAAGGCTTAGTGAATCTCTTCGTCCTTAAACGTCACACTGCATTTCATCCAACGTACTGTAAATTCTTTAGTTGCGCCCTTAGACTCCGCATGACGTTTTACAAATACAACCCTAAAATGATGGATTAAACGTGTCAAATATTGTTGCAGATTTCACGAGATTTCCTAAGATAGTGTCACAGAACTGCGTGCATTTATGCATCTGTTCATATCCAGATAAGAAGTTTAATGAAACTATTGAATTTGGAATAAATAAGAAGTTCCGTTGTAGTTTTGTAGAGGACAGGACGCAGCAAACACTGATGAAATAGAAACATATTTAGTAGCCCGTGCAGTAAGAACCAACAGGACGCACCATTTACTTTCAATTTATTTCAATAATTAACCTCAACATGATTCGAGCAGGCATTACTCTGTATATACAGAGTAATACCTCCTGATGGTAAGCAGGAAGTCTTTTCGAAACACGTAGTTCTTAATTACTGAAATAAATTGAAATTAGTAGTGTATCCTGTTGGTTCTTATTGTACGGATATATCATGATGCACGGCCCAAAAAAAAAAAAATAAAAATATTCAGTAGTACAAATGAACATTATAGTGATTTCATTAAATTGAACTGTTTCACGTATTGAAAGTTAAAACTGAGCATTTTAAAATCTGGAACATATCTACTTCTTGGATATAACCTATATAGGTCCATATAAGGTTTTTATTGGAGAAGAACTACAGCTATAAGTAAACAATCTGATTCATATTCGTGACGTTTTCTTGTGTTGCACGAATTGCATATTTCATCACATGTTAATAAAGAACTTTACAAAGGATTGCAATAAGTCAGTTGTCTTGTCATGAAAATTAAATGAGGAAACATTACAATGTAAAATGTAGCTCAATTATTCCACTGAAGGAACAATATCTTTCAAAATAATCCCCCAGCACATTGATGATTTTCTCCCATTTTGGCACAAGTTACATTTCCGCCGCCATTCAAATTGGGCTCTTGCAATTGCATCCATTCATGAACAGCCATTTCCACTTGCTTATCGTTATAGAATCATCGACCACAAAGATGTTACTTCAGCGGCCCAAACAAAGGACTTGAGAAGGTCAGGGCTATCGGACGGATCATCCAGACGTTGCCGGGGAAATGGCTCTAATGACTCGCGTGTCCGACGTGCGCTGTGTGGGGTGTGCTACAGTGTCGCACCTTGCGACGTATGGTCAGATCTCTTGCTGGGAATAGTCTCGAGCAGACATCGCTGCTTGTCGCAGTAGGCGTTCCGGTTGATTGTTTGCACCGAAGCATGAATCCAACTTAGATGACCCCGTATTCCACTTGTTTTGTTTGAGGAGTTAACGGTTGCGCCCATGTGTCATCGCCCGTCACTGTGGATTCCAGGAACTAGTTTCATTCTTCGTGCAACCTTTGAGGATGTGAAATTGTGTTCCCCAGACGTCAGATTTTGTGCCCTACCGTCAGACGTCTTGGTCAGCAGCCTATACACATTTTGCAGTACTCCATTTCTTCAATGATAGTTCCATATTCAACGGAAAAATTGCACCATACAATTCTTTCAATTTGTGTTAATTTCCTGGTTTCAAGTACGCTTGAAACGAAACCACATTACGCAGTTTTCCGGAAGAACCAACTTCTCAGCTTTGTTGCCATGGCACATCAACTTGTCCCGTGGATAGGACTTAACTGAGAGGACACGCCATCTGTTACACGAAACCCCCAGTACATGCGCTACGTCACACCGGAAAATATTTTGCTTGCGAGTTTTCAGATCTTGGCGGTGGTGTGAATGATATATCCGTCCTTTGCAATATGATGATGCGTCTAATCCCAGGAAAACGGAAGCTGATTAACTCAGAAATTACGGGCTAAAGAACCTTAATTACTATAGGTATCTTGTAATTTATGGTGATACTGTGTACCAGTCACATTTCAAATCACTTAAAATGTAGCTTTCCGATCATATCTTCTTAATCTTGCAGTTAAAATATTTCACTTTCTGCTTTTCTAAGTACAAATAAAATTATCCTATTGTTAGTAACTAATTTACATACTCCCCTCTCCAAACAATCAGGGGTATATGGAGGGTACTGTGCAGATATAATATCCACGTTGTCTTTAACAAATGATCTTCTTTGTTACAGGTAAGCGAGCTTATTCTAAAAGAAGCAGTCTGAGAACGCATTTGGTGAGTACCATCACTGGAATCGCGGCATCTAAACGTAGTTAAAATGAGCGTGTAACTTCGTCTGCTACAATTTTAACTTCTGAAATGTAAATTGTAACATAAACCTTAGTTTTTCACTCCATCTTTGTGAGTAGAAATACTTGAAACTATTAAGACCACCATTTTAATCCGCCCTCATTAAAGAGCAGTTTAATTCCAGAAACACTAAATTTTAGTTCGATTTTGTAAGAATTCGTATCAGTCTCTCAGAAAAATTTAAGTACCTCTGAATTTCCTCTTAAAGCCTTGGTCCCTCCTTACCAGATTAAAGACACCACGTCCCCAGAAGAGCGTAAATTTTTATCCAAGTGGCAAAATTAATTTCGAAGAAAATATCTGAAGTATTTTTTATTACTTTATACAAAATAGTACAGCAGGATAAACTTCAGATGATGTGGGTGATGCCAAGTGGAATCAAAGTTGTAGTGGAACCTTTTACACTGTTGTACCAGATGGTGAACTTTTAACTGATCATTTCTGAGCTTTATACTCTTGTGTGTGTTATTGTCCATTGTTAATTAAATAAAGACGAAACTACTCTGGGCCTAATTATAAGATAATTTGCAAAATGAATTGCGGAGATCACAGCACTTCAAGCTGTGGGACCAATCACAACAGCCCTTCGTTTGCAATCTCAAGACACATGTAATGTTACAAAAGAAGCGAGGTGGTTTGAGTCACTTCGATTAACACTAAACTTTCTTCTGCTCTTCTTGTAACTGACATCATATAAACTTGTCTTACAGGCTAAAACCTTCTCCTGTAACTTCTGACAGAAATTCCTCAAGGAGCGTTATTACTGTAACAATTTAGGGATGACAAGACTAATTTTAAACACATCTTTTATTTACAGTGCTTAGGAAACTTACCGTCAGTTGTGCACGTAAGGATTCATAGCCCGTTTCCGCAAAAGCTTTTAGCTATACCCGTGAAAATTACAAGACCTTTCTGAATACGTCTCTGAGGGCCGTGTTCCCTGACATAACAAATTGAAATTTACATAATAAAAGAAGATATGACCCCTCAATATACAGCTTCATTATAGCAAATGTAAATGGCAACTACGTACACGACTTTGCATGTAAAACCGAGATCTCGACCACTAACAATTTGAAATTATTTGTAAATTACAAGTATATGATCTCCGTTTTATACTTCTGATATATACAGCCTTAGAATTGCTACTTTTTGTAGCAGAAACATGTAGCTGCCATTTAAAATTGCTATAGTAATTGTGCATTTTCGGGTTATATTTTCTTTTATTATGTTTTCTAGAATCACAACGGGGATACCATAACTTCAAATTGAAATCTATTTTTAAAATATTTTATGTCCATACAGTGCATTATTCATGTACAATAATTTGTTATACCGCCACAGTTCATAACCTATATTAATCATATTTGCTTGTATTAAATTTTTCTCCTTCGTGTTTAATCGCTATGGATATCTCCCGGGAATCATTTGACAGTAGCAAGCAACATTCCATACAAAAAACTGGAATATAAATAAATATAATAAACAATACCTTTATGTATTAATATAGTATAGATAGTTCCGTGTAAATTTAAACTTCGTTTATCCGAATTTTGATGTTTTGCTGGCCGTGCATCTCAGTATAATCTTATTAATTAACCAACTTAATATAGAAATTCTTGTTTTATAATAAGTTTATTATATGCCTCTACATGTGTCGAGCACTATGTGCTCATCATCAGGAGGTAAAAATTGTATTATACAGCATCTGGTATCATCAAACCTGCAGGTGGCCGTCCCGTACACCGGACTGCCACCTACAGAGTGTGATGATACCACATACTGTATAATACAATTTTGACCTCCTGATGATGAGCACATAGTGCCCGACACATGTAGAGGCATATAATAAACTTATTATAAAACAATAATTTGTATATTAATTTTGTTAATTACTAAGACTTCTTTATCCGCTTGAGGGAAGAAGCATCTACACAACAGTGAAATGTTTGGGACGAATTAACATCATCCTTTGTCATAAAAATAGTCTTACGTTATTGTTGTTGTTGTTGTTGTCGTCGTCGTCGTTGTCTTTGTAGTTTCTTTTATTATTTTGTTGTATTCAAATTCTTTTTCAAAGTGATGAGTGATTTTTAAGCACGGGGTGCCACACACAAACAGCACGTGTCTGTAGTATCTGACTCGTAGCTGCTTTAAACTATTTTTAAACTCCACAGAGTTTTTTAATCTCATAATTCTTCAGTTCGTTTAATAGGTACTTCAGGGGTTTCAATTTCGCCCGGACGGTAGAGACGCAAAATACTTTTTCCGTGCAGTAATTTGATTTGAATCTCATCGCTGCACCGTGCATGTCGTAAAATCACTGTAACTATTAACCAACAAATGCACCTATATAACTTTCACTTAAAACACTTAAAATCACTCCGATATGTTTCGATCTTTTCAGATCATCATCAGGGAGTTTCGTTGTTCCTTGCTAAAATTATTACATATTCACGATTTAGTTCGTTTTTGTAAACAAGGTGTTGTGGCAACATATCATGTTGTGTAG
>Ga0123357_10009417_pt1 | contig 12334 bp, 8 predicted proteins | sample TergutEmb28metaG_FD_89873 | JGI IMG/M metagenome (GOLD analysis project Ga0123357, IMG submission 89873) | Embiratermes neotenicus P4 segment gut microbial communities from Petit-Saut dam, French Guiana - Emb289 P4 | ecosystem: Host-associated > Arthropoda: Insects > Digestive system > Gut ... | reverse complement strand
CTACATTCAGACCTTCATCGAGGCGGGCGCCTGCATCGTCACCCCCGGTTGCGGGCCCTGCGTGGGTACCCACAACGGTGTGCCCAGCGATGGCGAGAACGTCATCAGCAGCGCGAACCGCAACTTCAAGGGGCGCATGGGCAACAGCAAGGCCTTCATCTACCTGGGCAGCCCTGCCACGGTGGCCGCCAGCGTGCTGGCAGGCCATATCGCCGACCCGCGTCCGTACTTCAACTAGAAAGCAGCCACACTCATGAGCACTCCGATACTTACCGCTCCCGCCTTCAAATATGGCAACGACATCAACACCGACTACATCATTGCCGGAAAGTACAAGTTCCAGTCCACCGACATGAAGGCTATGGCCGTCCATGCAATGGAAGAGCTTGACCCGGATTACTACGACAAGCTCCAGCAGGCGAGCGGTGGCTTTCTGGTAGCCGGCACGAACTTCGGCTGCGGCAGCTCGCGCGAGCAGGCGCCGCTGGTCCTGCTTAACGCGGGCACCAAAGCCGTGCTCGCCAAGAGCTTTGCTCGCATCTTCTTCCGCAACGCCATCAACACGGGATTGCCGGTCGTGGTGTGCGATACGGATCAAATTGATGCCGGTGACAAGCTCAGTCTCGACTTAGCGGCGGGTGTCGTGCATAATAATACAAAGGGCGATTCTCTCACATTCGCCCCACTGCCCCCTGTTATGACTAAGCTTCTGGAAGACGGTGGTCTTGCGGCTCATATCAGGAAGCATGGTACATTTGCGTTCGGGGAAGAGTAGGTATGAAATACAGTTTTACCATAGAGACCGACAAAGAAGAGGTCATTGACGGAGCAATGCGTCGGGTGAAGACCCGTCGCGAGCTGGCCGATGCGCTGGGAGCGCCCACGCGTTCGCTCCGCGAGTATGCCTCGGACGTCCTGCAGGAGGTCGCACAGCGCGACTGCAATCTGTTGGTTGATTCAAGCGCGGAGATCATTGACGCGCTGGATCGTCCTGAGTCATTTACGCGCTATAACATCTTGTTGGTTCTTGATTGTTTTGTGGCGCATCACGGCCCGGTGGTAGCCAAGGCGCTCTACCAGCTTGATGACTGCCTTTATGATGAGGAGTCCAAGATCGTGCGTCAGGAGGCCTTCGAGGTGCTCTGTCACTTTGGCGCCACGACAGAGACGCGCTCGAAAACCGTATGGGACTATCTGTCTGGCGCTCTGCGCTGCTATCACGGTGACCCTGAGTACATGACGATGCTGAACTGCCTGTGCGACATGCTGAACAGCGGCAAAGTCGCCGATAGCGTGCGGGAGGACGTGGTACGCCTGTTCCTTTTTGATGCTGAGCAGGGCAAGGGGCTGTTACAGAAGCGCGCGCAGCAGATTGTCGCGCTGGCGCCAGAGATGCTGGAAAAAGTCAAAGCGCAGCAAGCCGAGACCGCGAGCCGCGCTGCCGCTACGGCCGCCGCCAAAGCTGCTGACGACGCTGACGACGACTTCGAAGACTTCGACTGATTGATTGAGGCTGAGGAGCGGCGCGACGAAGCGGCAAAGGCGGCGCCTGCGCTGTGGGTAACGCCAGGTAACGACGGTAACGACTCGCCGTCATCAGGGTGCGCCTACGCTGAACCTCTTATCGCCGCTTTATAATAGAAAGCGCTACTCTGTTTATCCGTTAGGAGGCATCCGCCGTGCAACAACTGCGTGTGTTGGTCTATCCCTGCGGCTCAGAAATCGGTCTGGAGATATTCCGTTCGCTGAAAGACATCCCGTTTGTGACGCTGGTTGGGGCGTCATCGGCGCCGTGCCCGGGTGAGTTTTGCTACGCGCATTATGTGGGTGATGCGCCCTGGATGACTGACGAAGACTTTGCCACGCGTATGGCGCGGCTCTGCTTTACTCAAGAGATCGATTTGGTCATGCCGGCCAACGACGAGGCAGCCTTGCGCCTGCTGGAATGTGCGGACGCAGGCGAGCTACCGGCGCCGGTGGTGTGCTCGTCGCTGGAGGTCGCGCGCATTTGCCGGGACAAGCGCCTGACCTATGAGATGCTGGCGGGCTGCGACTTTTTACCACGTGTCTACGTGACTGAGGCCGAGGTCGATGACGCTGACTTCCCGGTGATCATCAAGCCAGCAGTGGGGCAGGGTACGGAGGGTTTCCACATTGTGCGTGATCGCGCCACGCTCCGGCGCAAGTTGGCGGCGGCGGCCTCAGCCGCGCGTCCGCAGGTCATCTGTCAGTATCTGCCGGGTGATGAGGTTACGGTCGATTGCTTTTCTGACGCGCGGGGTTTGCGCTATGCAGAGTCGCGCCAGAGGGTGCGCATCAAGAATGGCATCGCGGTGCGCAGCGTTTCTGTGCCTGATGATAGTGAAGCGCGCCAGATCGCGGCAAGCATCCAGGACCGGCTGGGGCCGCTGGGCCTGCACGGCGTCTGGTTTTTCCAGCTGCGTCGTGACGGCGCGGGCGCCTACCGTCTGCTTGAGGTGGCGACGCGCACAGCGGGCACCATGTGCGTTGATCGCGCTGCTGGCGCAAACCTGCCTCTGATGGCGATCTGGGATGCGCTGGGATACGTGACCGAGCCAGCGCGCCAGTTCGACCGTGTCGAGGTGAGCCGGGCGCTTGCCAACAGTTACCGGTTGCCGCTGGACTTCGATGAACTCTACATCGACTTCGATGACACGCTGGTCAACCACCGTACGCGCACGGTCAATCTTGAGGCGGTCTGTCTGCTCTATCAGTGCGCGAACAAGAAGATCCCCGTCACGCTGGTGACGCGCTTTCCCGGCCCGTTTTCTGACGGCACTGACCTCCGGCAGCAACTACTTGCGATACTTGCGGCCTATCGCCTCAATCCGGTGCTGTTTACGGAGCTGGTGCAGGTGCCGATGGATCATTCCAAGGCAGACTACATCACGCCAGGCTCCCATGCGCTCTACCTTGATGACTCGTTTGGGGAGCGCGCGGCGGTAGGGGCGGCGTACGGCATACCGGCTTTGGGGGTAGACGCCATCGAGGCGCTGCTGGACAGGCGACAGTAACTCCTTCGAGGGGCGAATTCTTCGCTGCTATACTGGAAATAAGGGCTGAGGTTCTGTGCAAAGGTCGCAGGGCTTCAGGCTGATAGCGGCGATAAGAGGCGACGTGGTAAGGAGGTCGGTTTGATCACTCAGGCACCCATACTTTATGCGGCAGACTGCGATCCGCAGTTGATTTTAGAGCGTACGGTTGCCATCATCGGTTACGGCAGTCAGGGCTCGGCCCATGCGCAGAATCTGCGCGACAGCGGCGTGCGGGTGATTGTGGGCGCGCGCAATCTGCAGAGCGCCAGCGCGCGCGGGGCTGCGGAGGCAGGCTTTGAGGTTCTGCCCTTGGCACAGGCGGCCCGGGAGGCCGATCTTGTCATGCTGCTGACGCCGGATGAGGCCCATGCGGCCACCTATGAGGCGCTTGCCGCTGAGGTTGATCTGCGCGGTAAAGCCCTGGCATTTGCGCATGGCTTCGCCGTGCATTTTGGACAGATCATACCACCTGCCGGCGTCGATGTCATCATGATTGCCCCGAAGGGCGTAGGCCCGGCGGTGCGCCAGATGTATGAGCGCGGCAGCGGGGTGGCGGGGCTTATCGCCGTGGCCCAGGACGCGACGGGTCTTGCCCGCGACCTGGCGCTCTCCTATGCCTGGGCCATGGGGCACGGGCGCGTTGGCATCATCGAGACCACGTTTGGCGAGGAGTGCGAAACGGACCTCTTTAGCGAGCAGGCGATTATCGTGGGAGGCTTAGTCGAGCTGCTTCTGGCAGGCTATCACACGCTGGTTGACGCGGGCTACAAGCCGGAAAGCGCCTACTTTGAGTGCGTGCATGAAGCGAAGTTGATCTGCGATCAGATTTATGAGCGCGGCTTTGCCGGCATGTTTGCCAAGATATCTAATACGGCTGAGTATGGCGCTCAGGTGGCGGGCAAGCGCATTATCGATGAGCACGTGCGCGCAGAGATGCGTCGCGTGCTGGCAGAGATTCAGGACGCGACCTTTGCCCACCGGTGGGAGGCAGAGGCTCGCGCCGATATGCCGAACCTGCTTGCGCGGCGCGCTGAGTATGCCAGCGATCCGGTTGAGGAGGTCGGGGGCAGGCTGCGGGCTTTGTTTGCTGACGCTGGTGGCAACGCTGGCAGCGGCGCAGACGCTGGCACTGACGCCCACGCTCACGCTGGCAGTGATGCAGACGTTTCCGCCAGCGCCCATACCGGCGCTAACCAGAAAGAAGGCGCCAATGGCTGACACACGGGCGCTGGCGCTGGACGGCGGCGCTCCCGCGATTACGCGCGCGCTTCCCACGTGGCCGCAGATTCCTGAAGAGGGCGTCGAGGTAGTTGCTGCGGTCCTTCGCAGTGGCAAGATCAACTACTGGACGGGTACGCAGGCGCGTCAGTTCGAAGCCGAATTTGCGGTCGCGCAGGAAGCTGAGCATGCCCTGGCCGTCGCCAACGGGACGCTTGCGCTTGAGCTTGCGGTGCGCAGCTTTGGCATCGGCGCAGGCGACGAGGTCATCGTCCCCTCGCGTACCTTCCTGTCAACGGCCGGGGCGGTGGTAGCGGCAGGGGCGATGCCGATCATTGCAGATATTGATCCCGGGACCGGCGCCGTGACACCTCTTTCAGTAGCAAAGTGCCTGACGCCGCGGACGCGTGCGGTCATTGTGGTGCATGTGGGGGGCTATCCGGCTCCTGTCGCAGCGATCCGCGAGTTGACCGACCAGCTTGATCTGGTGGTCATCGAGGACTGTGCGCAGGCGCAGGGCGCGCGCTACGACGCCCGCCCGGTTGGAACTGCCGCGCATGCGGGCTGCTTCTCGTTTTGTCAGGACAAGATACTGCCGCTCGGCGAAGGCGGCATGATCTGCTACAGCGCAGGCATTCGCCAGGAGGAGGCCTACCAGCGCGCCTGGGCCTATCGTGACCACGGCCATGCCTACGTCAGCGCGCAGACGACTCAGGTGCAGGAGCGCAGTTCGCAGTTCAAGTACCTGAGCGAGAGCTTTGGTACTAACGCGCGCCTGACCGAGGCCCAGGGGGCGTTAGGGCGCGTGCTCTTGCGTCATGTCCCCGCGTGGCATGAGCAGCGGATGCGCAACGCCGAGCTGCTGACAGGCGAGCTGGCGGACTTCGCGCCAACGCTTAAGCCTCTGGTGTTGCCCCAGGCTGAGCGTGAACGTGGCGACGAGCAGGCCTACTATCGCCTCTACTTCCTGCTGGACCCCGCAGGTCTGGCGCCCGGCTGGAGTCGCGACCGGGTCATCGATGCGATTGCCGCGGAAGGGGCGCCGGTCCAGTTTGGGTCCTGTGCTTTGATTGGACGCGAGCGGGCTTTTGAAACACTGGACGTTGCGCAGACCGCAGACCTGTCTGGCGCCCGTCGTGCTGACGAGCAGTCGCTGGCATTTTTTGTACACCCAACCCTGACCGCAGACGATATGACAGACATCGTCGCGGCTGCGCGTAAAGTGTTGAGCAAGGCAGTAAGGCAGGGCTCATGATAAGTCGATTTCTGAACTGGTTCCGGCATCTGCGAGCGACGCGCCTGACGTGGCAGCTGGCGCTGCTGGCACTTGACGCCGCCGGTATCCTGCTTGCCACGGTCGTCACGTACCTGGCCCGCTTTGAGCTGCGTATCCCGCACGCATACGGGCGTTACCTGCTCATAGCATTTGTTGCCTCCGTCGTGCTGTATGTGGCGTCGACGGCGCTCTTTGGGCTTTACCGGGTGGTACTGCGCTATGTGGGGATCGACACGATGCTGCGCTGCGCTGGCGCGGTGCTGTGTGGCGCGGCGGTCCTCACGCTGGCTGATGTCGCCGTGGGCCTGCTTAACAAGGGCCAACGCGTCGTGCCCCTGGGGGTCGTTTTGATTCAGGCCGTCTTTGTCTACCTCGCGCTTGCGGGTATCCGACTGTCTGTGCGCGCTGCCCATTATGTGCGCGCTACCGGGCGCCACGAAGGCGCGCGCATACTCATTGTGGGCGCTGGAAGCGCGGGTTCTTTGTTGCTGCGCGATATCGAAGCGCGTCCGGACCTGGGGCTCCAGGTCATCGGCTTCCTTGATGATAACGAGCGCATAATAGGGAGCCGTCTGGGCGGCATCCCGGTGATGGGGGTTCTGGATGAGCTGGAGGAAGTCGTTGCCCTGCATGATATCCAGCAGCTCTTTGTCGCGCTGCCCTCAGCGCCTGACGGGACGGTGCGCGCCATCCTGAATCGCGCGGCAACGCTGGGGCTGACCACGCGCATCATGCCCAGGCTGGTCATAGAGACAGGCGAGGTACGCGCGACCGATCTGCGTAAGGTAGACGTGGAGGATCTGTTGGGCCGGGCGCTGACGCCCATTGACAGCGATCAGGTTGCGGCCACCATTGAAGGCAAATGCGTAGCGGTGACCGGCGCGGCTGGCAGCATTGGCTCGGAACTCTGCCGCCAGATCATGAAACTGCATCCCGCGCGCCTTGTCCTGGCAGAAATCGATGAGAGTCGTCTCTATGAGCTGTTCTTTGAGCTGGAGGCGCTTGAACCGGGCGTGGCGCAGATGTGCTTGGTCGATATCCGTGACCGGCGCAAATTGCTGCGCGTGTTTGCGGAGACTGCGCCGAGCGTGATCCTGCATGCGGCTGCCTATAAGCAGGTGCCGCTCATGGAGCTTGAGCCGATCGAAGCGGTGCATAGCAACGTCATCGGGACGGCGAACGTGATGGAGGCGGCAGCGCGGGTGGGCGCGCAGCGTTTTGTGCTGATCTCGACTGATAAGGCGGTGTCTCCGGCCAACGTCATGGGTAAGACAAAACAGCTGGCAGAGCGCCTCATGCTTGCGTTTGCGCGCAGCACTGGCGTAGAGCGTGGCGCTCAGGGTGAAGCTGGCAATAGGGAGGCGGAGCCGCTTGCGCCTGCGGTGACCGGGGGGCCGGCTCAGCCAGATGCGCCGTCGCATTCAGACTCGCACACGATGACCTGCGTGGCGGTCCGTTTTGGCAACGTATTGGGCTCACGGGGTTCAGTGGTGCCGATCTTTGAGGATCAACTCCGCCGGGGCGGGCCAGTCACGGTGACCGACAAGAACGTCACGCGGTTCTTCATGACGATCCCTGAGGCGGCCCGCCTGGTCCTGCAAGCGCAGGCCATCGGTTCTGCAGGCGATATCTTTGTGCTTGAGATGGGCGAGCCGCATCGTATCCTTGACCTTGCGCATAAGATGATCGCGCTTTCTGGCATTCCTGCTGACATTGAGATTATCGGGCTGCGTCCCGGTGAGAAGCTCCATGAGAGCCTGACCTCCGAAGGCGAGGAGCTTGAGCCGACGAGCGCCGAACGCATCCTGAAAGTCACACACCTCTCTGAAGCGCCATTAGACGAGCGCACCTACGAACGTCTGGTCAGCGCCCTTGAAGCAGGGACGCTGACCAGAGACGATATTATGTTACTTTAAGAAAGGCGCCTCCTTCTTAACAGGACTACTATCAATACCACCGCAGACAGGCTTACCAGGAGTGTCAGCGCGATGACTGGTCTTGCCATGTCGCCGGTTGAGGGGATCGGGGATGACTTTGGCTTTGGGGTTACGGGTGTTGGCGTCGGCGTAGACTCTGGTGTCGGCGTTGGCGTTGGCTCCGGGGTAGGCGCTGGTGCTGGTGTCAGGATTTTGACGGTTTGCCCTGCGTCGTTGATATCAGCGTGAACAGCGACCTCGGCTCCATTGTAGCTGACTGCCTCAAATACCACCACGTCGTGACCACCCAGTGTGCGGGCGTCGAAACTGAAGTCAAGCGTGACGACACCAGAGGAGGACTCTGGGGTAAAGGTCCGGGTGGCGCTCAGCTCTTTACCAGCGGCAATCACCGGCTCGGCAGCAGTCTTGTCCATCAGCGTGCCGTGCAGAGTATACGTTTTTCCCGCAGTGAGGTTGCTGTACAGCACCGTGTCGGTGATGGTCACGGGGCTGCCAGCAGGGATCGTCTTTGCATCGCTGCCTTGCTTGGTGGCCGTCGTGCGGATCAAGGGAGAAATAATCTGTAGCGTTTGCGAGGCATTGTTGATATCAGCATGGGTCGCAACGATTTTCTTCCCAATAAGCAATGACTCGAAGATCACGATACGGGCGCCGTCCAAAGCGGAGGCGTCAAAGTTGAACGTGACCTCAACGGTTCCCTGGGGCGTCACGGGGCTGAAGCTTGCCTCAGCCACAACAGGGTGTCCGGCGACTACCACGGTCGTCTCGCTGGATTGATCCATCAGGACGCCTTCGATGCGATATTCGCGTCCAACCTCAAGGTTCTTATAGCTGACGGTGTCTACCACGGTCACCTCTTTTGCCGCGATGACATTCTGGGTCCCGCTATCGGCGTCTTTTGCCTGGGTGCCGATTTCAGGGATTGCCGGCGCGATATCAGTTAAGGTCCCCAGATCGGCTACGTAGGTGTCGCGGCTGATCGTTACCTCAAACGCCGGGATAAGCTGATAGTCGGCATTTGCCGCACAGGGCAGCTCCTCGATCAGGTAGGTATCGTAGGGCAGCGCGCCCAGCGCGTCGTCAACGGGGGCCACGTTGCCAGCACGGTCGATGCCAAACCAGACGCCATCTTCATCGGTTTTGCCCGCGTTGGTGTTTTGACTGTGAGGGTTCCACGCGTTGCTGGTATCCGCATGACCGTTGGCGTCGGTCACGATAATATGGCTTTCTTTGGTGGAAGCAGACGTGATTGAAAACGGTATGCCCGCCATGCGCTTATAGGTGACGGCAACCGCCTTGAGCAGCTCCAGATCGCCCCGTTTCACCTGGTCAGGTACTCTTGGGGCAACATAGGTGCTTACTGGTTCTGCGGTTCCGACGCCGGTAATCTGGCGAACAAAAACGGGACGCTTGCCCAACAGATAGCCCTCCGGTGCCTTGATCTCCTGAACAGTCACGGTGCCCAGCGGCAGGGTCGCGGCCCCGGTAGACGAGGTGTAGAGTACATCGCCGCCAACCAGCGCGGTCTTGCTCAGGGCTGCGGTCCCGTCGCTTCCGGTCTGCAGGATCCAGGTACGCAGCGCGGCAGACGGCAGGTTTGACGCCGTGTAGTAGCCAGCGTAGTACTTGACCTCGAACTGCGCGCCCGCAAGCGAGGCGCCGCCCAGGGGCATATCTGCGGTTGTTTCAATGTCAATTTTCTCAACGACTATTTTCAGCGGGTTGTTTTGCGGGAGGTCCTTGACAACGCCCCCGTTACCGTTGTTCACACGCCCGGTATCGCCCGGTTTGACCGTGAGCGCATAGATCGTCGGATCAAGCGCGTAGCCGGTTGCCGGCGTGGTCTCTTTTACCCAGTAGGACCCGGCAGGCAGGGTGGGGGTGGTTTTGCCATAGCCTGTTGCGTCAGTCGTGATGCTCGTTACCTTCTGGGTGGCCGCCGCGTTGCTGTACACCGTATAGACCGCGCCGCTCAGCGAATAGCAGCCGTTGGCGCCAGAGAGCGCAGGATTGCCCGATTGCTTCTGAAGATCAATCTGACAATAGCGGGGCACGTCAGTCACTTGCGGAGCTGCCAGGTCAGCAATCTGCCCGGGGACAACAGTGACAGAACGGATCGTGGGGTCAAGCTCGTAGCCCTCCGGGGCACTCAACTCTTTGATGTAATAGAGGCCGCCAGAGAGCTTGTTGGCTGTTGCGACCGCAGAGACACCGTCGCCGGCAAGCGTCATCACCGTTACGGAATTTTTGTCAGCCTGCGCATCAGCGGCGCTTTGGTATACCCCATAGCGCGCGCCGTCAAGCGAGTAGAAACGATTGCCGGTGGTAGTGGCAGGATCGGCTGAAGTTTTGGTTATTCTGAGGGCGCCATAGTCGACCCAGCGTATCGTAACAAATTCTGTGCCTGCGGTCGCCTGATCATGAGGTTCGAAGCTGCGTACCCAGAACAGGAACTTGCCCGTGTAGACCCCATTGTCTTCAGTCATACTGACAAGATAGAGGGCAGCAAAGCGCTGAACGCCCTCTACCGTTGTCGTGTTATTGTGCTGGATGCAGTGCAGAATGTCTGGCAGGGTAAAGTTGATGCCCCGCTGATTATACGACGTCGTGTTCTCAACGTGATAATGGAAGTCACTGAGCCCCCACTCATAGTCGGCGGTGGGCGCCATGTCAAAGTTATAGAGCAAGTCGAGCGGCAAATCCCAGCTGGGCGCCGGGCGGTATCCGATGTCGTCTATCACGTCGACCTGGATTGTACTGACGTTCAAAATCCAATAGCCTCCGGTGCTCTTACTGAGGTCCCCGTTGGTGTAGGGGTTGCCCAGATTGAGGTTTGTTCCATCGCTACCAGGCGGCGTGAGTGCAGTGGCTGGTTGGGGCATGCCGAGTGGAAGCAGTATCACTGCTATCACTATGGCCAGGAGCCATACCAGGGAGTTTCGCAGTCGCTGCGAAGTAAGAGACGCGTTCATGTGCCTTTTCCTTTCATTCGGGGGTCGTTATTTCGCTGCAACCATAGCAGGCGTCCCTTACCCTTTTCTTACCAATGGGGCTGAAAAATGTATAAAATGCCATTTATGGAGAAATCTCCACAATTCCGGCGCTCCTGGCGCAAAATAAACGCCGTTTGGCGGCGTTGCCGCGGGGGCTGCAAACGATGAATCCACTGCGCCCTGCGGCGCCTTGCCCGGCGATGTTTATCTTGCGTCAGAAGGTTTTATGATCGCTCAATGCCGTTCTGTGGCGGTCTTGGCTAATGGTTACTTTCGGCGCCAGCTGGCAATATTCCAGCTGGTGCTGGCTTTGTAGGGCGCGACGACTCGGCGCGCCGCCTGTGCGGAGTGGCTGCGGGATGTAGCGAGCATTTGCCTGTGAACCATACAGGAACAATGCCAGGTGACGTTTACTTTAGCCCCGGATGAGCTTCCTGAGGCTTCGTGCGCGCGCCAGTCCCGCACAGTAGGCGTTAAGCAGCTGCGGGTGGTCAAGGCGCGCCAGTCCGCGCGCGACAAGCAGCGAGTTGGGCAGATACGCCGGGCGCAAAGCCGCAATGATACGCACGACGGTCTCTGATCGCAGAAAGTCCCGGTAGAAGAAGGGGGCATCTGCGGGCAGCGGGTCGGTAAGCGCGGTCAGGATCACGATCGCGCAGTAGCGCAAACGCAGCTGGCGCTCGATGGTTGCAATCGTGTTGGCGTTTTCCAGCGCCTCAAAAGCGGCCACGAAGGGCGCCAGCGCATCGACCAGACCGCTGCGCTTCTCAGAAAGCGCGCTGCCGTCCTGATGCTGATAGCTGTAGAGCGCCTGGCTTGAAAGGGACACTCGCAGGTCGCACGCATAGAGGTGGGCAACGAACTGAATGTCTTCAAGGTGCCAGAGCGCCTCGTTGAAAGAAAGCCTGTGGCGCAGCAGCAGGTCGCGCTTATAGAGCGCCGAGCTCGCAGACATCAGGGGTGCTTCGAGATCGGCGAACAGGCGGTGATAGAGCTGGCTTCCCGGCACGCTTTGGTCACGGTCAGTGACGCTGCGGATACGCTGGCTCGTTATGCTTCCGTCCTCGGCGATCTCTACAAACAACTGCGCGCAACGGGCAACCTCGGTATGCTCGCGTTGCATGAGCGCGATGAGCTGCTCAAGAAACCCGGGCGCCAGCTGATCGTCGGCATCCAGAAAGCAGACATACTGCCCAACAGCCATTTCCAGTCCGATGTTGCGTGCGCTGGAAGGACCTCCGTGGGGCGCTCGCAGAAGGATTACGCGCTCGTCGTCGCGCGCAACCTCTTCAACGATGGCGGCGCTGTCGTCAGTCGAGCCGTCATCGACGACCAGGATCTCCAGAGAAGAGACCGTCTGCGCCCGGACCGAATCCAGACACCCTCTTATTGCCCGCTCTTTGTTGTAGAGCGGCACAACAACAGAACAGCGAGGAGTGAAGTTTGAGGTACTCATAATGCTTACTATCTTATATCCAAGTCCGACAGTTCCGCTATACTAATTCCCAGCATGACGTGCCGCCATCCGGAGTGGCACTGGACAGAACCTGGCGCTTGCTCCGTAGGGCGCGTCGACTCGGCGCGCCTCTGTTCGGAGCAGTACCCGGCGGAACTTGGCACCTGCTTCGTAGGGCACGTGGACCCCCACGTGCCGCATGTTCGGAGTAGCAACAGGACGCTAGATTTCGCGCCATGAAGAAAAGGAGTAGCTATGACGCAGGCCGAGCGAAAAGTCGCGCTTATCACCGGGATCACCGGCCAGGACGGCGCCTATCTTGCGGAGTTTCTGCTTGAAAAAGGCTATGAGGTTCATGGCATCAAACGGCGCAGTTCAAGCTTTAATACGGAGCGCAT
>Ga0123357_10009415_pt1 | contig 12336 bp, 8 predicted proteins | sample TergutEmb28metaG_FD_89873 | JGI IMG/M metagenome (GOLD analysis project Ga0123357, IMG submission 89873) | Embiratermes neotenicus P4 segment gut microbial communities from Petit-Saut dam, French Guiana - Emb289 P4 | ecosystem: Host-associated > Arthropoda: Insects > Digestive system > Gut ... | reverse complement strand
CTCCATCTTCTCACTCCCAGCACTTGAAGATCTCTTTCTACTTCCTCTTTCCATCCTTTCCTGGGTCTTCCCTTTCTTCTCGTCCCTTCCAGTTCTTGAGTGAAGATCTTTTTGGGCATCCTATCCTCCTCCTGCTTGACGTAGCCAGCTTATCCTTTGCCCTTTTTATCCATTTTACTATATTTTCTCCTTTGCTCATCTCTTCTAGTTCTCGATCCGTCCGACTTTTCCATTCCCCGTTTTCATATTTAGCACCATATATTCTTCTAAATATTTTTCTTTCAAAAATTAGCGGAGCTTGTTCTTCTTTCTTCGTCAACGTCCATGCTTCCGCTCCATACGACACTACCGGTCTTATTAGTGTCTTATTTAATGTAATTTTAGTAGCTCTGGATAAAAGTCGACTCATGAAGAGATTTATAGCGGCAAAATAAGTTCTATTGCTGGCCAAAATACGTCTTTGTATTTCTTTTTCTACGCTATTATCATTACTGATTAGCGTACCAAAGTATATGAACTCGGCTACTCTTTCATAAGTTGCACCGTTTATGGTTGCCCCTTTCACTGATCTTGGTGATGGGAACGCTGAAAATCTCATATACTGTATTTGGTCTTGTCGGGCTTTACTACCAGGCCCACTCTACCTGCTTCTCTGCTTATCTCAGCACATATTGCATCATGAGCTGGAAGGCTCCTTGCAGTTACCAAGATATCATCGGCATATCCACAGATTTGTGTCAGTCTGTTCAAAATCATATTGCTTTGTTAGGGTGATAAAATCACGGAGTCTGGGATGTGCTGCGTATGTGGCGTGGGAGATTTGTGAAATGCACAAAGAATGTATGCGTGTTCCGCAGCGATTTACGATATCTGCACTTTTGGGGGGAGATTTTGCGCAGCGTAGAATATTAATTTCTGACGGACATTTTGGAACAACGTAGTGGTCCCATCTTCTAGGGTGAATGAGTCCAAGAAGAACTTCTTAACCTCTGAAGATGGGACAGATAGTTTCTCCCGAAACTTCGGCGAGAAACCACTATTTTGCACTGTGTAAAATTCCACAAGAGGACAGATCTCATAGAAAATTTCCTCCGTATAACCGGAAGAGATGAGACCACGTTGAAAACTCTGCGTAGATTAGAGGATAAAGTGATAATAAAGCAGGACAGGTGGACGTGGACTGGATCCATGTGGCCCTGTATTGGGTCCCGTGGCGGCTGATGAACATGGTAATAAGCTTTCCACTTCCGTAAAAGACGAATTTGTGGAGTAGCCGAAAGACTATCAGCTTCTCAAGACGGACTCTGCCCCATGGTCTTAGAGATTTGGATGTACACTGGTTCTGCAATGTATGACAAATGCTCGCCTAACCGGAGAAGGATTCTTTACAGATGAATGTCACTTGGACGTGTATGCACTCCACTTCTGATAAACAGCTAATAAAACCAAATTAAGGTAACCACAGACGTGTAAATATTATCCTTCTTTTAGCGGCATATAGGGTACGAAGTTAAAGTTGTCCCGGTGATTAATTAAACATCGCGCCATGGAGGCAAACGGGGGAGTGTATATTTAGCTTTACGCATTCATGACAGCGATAAATACGTCCAAGTTGTGTGACAGTGCTCACGCTACGTTCGTTTTGTCCCGATACCCATTAAGGATGAGGCTGGGTGGATCCAGAACCGGTCTGGGCTGTTGGGAGAAGAAAACCCCCTGTTGTTCTAGCAGGGAATCAGACCACGATTCCTTGACCGTCAAGTCCGTTATCTAAGCTGTCTGAGCTGTCCGGGCTACTTTGCGTAATATACGTAGTAACTTACAGTTACCGAAAACCCTTTTCATATGGACGGACGTTTAATTGTGACTGTTTTATCGACATTGCATTATATTTATGTACATAATTTTAACTAAAACCTACAAGATTCTGCGCTTTTGATACCACGACATGTATGTTTATTGTGACATTTTATTGCTGTACGTTTTAAAGGAATTTCGATGTCAGCTCCCTGAAGATGGCGAGCTAATAGCGCCGAAAGATGTAGGCGCTATGGCACGCATAAATTGTAGAATAGTGCACTTGTTGGTGTTACATGTGTTCTTTACTTACGGAATAAACTACATAAAAGGCATATTTTGTAATGTTTAAAAACATGGAAATGGTGGAAATATTTCTTTTGTGAAAAATTTGAACATTGTCATAATTTCCAAATCTTCCTAGCTGAAATTTGGGGCCGGGATAGCGCAGTCGCTGTAGCCACCTGCTACGGTCTGTTCGGTCCGGGGATCGAATCCCGGTGGAGGCGAGCTTTTCCGCACCCGTCCAGACCGGCCCTGGGGCCCACCCAGCTTCCTATACAATGGGTACCTGTTCTTTGCCGTGGGTAAAGCGGCCGGGTCGTGGCGTTGACCACCCACCCCCATCTAGCACTTAGGTCAAAGAAAGAGTAGGGCTATACCTCCGCTCTCCCTCTGGACCTCTGTGGTCTGTTCTAAAGTGAACTAGCTGAATGTTGTCAAAATGGATCTCCTCTGTCCTTCTCCTCCTCCTCCCTCTCCCTCTTCTCCTCCTCCTTTCTCTCTCTCCTCGCTCTCTTTTTTATCAATATTACCATGTATTATATAGTAAACCATTTGACAGAAGGTAGGTCTTTATAATTTGTAGGTGTAGTAATGATGATTTCCAGTTTTTAATGTCTATTACATTGTGAAGCTTTTTTGTTTTAGTTATTCTGTGTTTATTCAAACAAATTTAATTGTTTAGTACATGTTTGGAGAACATACTGGTTGACTCTTTGAGTGCAATTTGGATACGGCCCTGCCTGAATCTGTGTAAGTTGTATCCACAAGCTGTCTATAGAAATTCTTCCTTACCAGAAACCGGAGATGAAACGAGCAGGGTTTGCAGCTGAATAAAATAATTTAGTCTTGAGAGGGTATGTCTTTTTCTATCAACCAATTTGTGGGTTCTCTAAAGTATCAAAGTACTGCTTCACTCTTTGTAATTAACAAAAGTTAAATCCTTCTCATCCCCAGCAAAAGACTTACCTGATTCTTAGCGTTACCTGCCAGCAGTGACAATACTGCTGTGTAAAGTTTCGTTGGTCTTGTAACATTTCTAAGCCTTTAAGATTACATGCACAAAACGTGAAACAGATTCGGTTTGATGTTTGTCTTTCAAAGTAAAGCATGTGTAGCTTAGGAGTAGTGTTACAGAGAGAAATAAAGAAAAAATTGCATAGAGCCAAGGAACAGAAAATCTGATTCCAGTGACATGGTAATGAGTTGTTGTGCTTACTTATTCAGGTGACTCCCAGTCTGAGCGGTGCAGCCCTCAATCCCAACGCTGACATATTTGAGAGCAAGCAGTCTGAAAGCAGCATCAATGTGTCCTCAAGTTGTGAAAACACAGACACAGATACTACCTCTTTGGATGGTAAGTATGCATATTTCAGCAAACAGTACCAATTTCACAGGTGTGTCATTTAAATGTAATGTAACCAAAAGTTTTATCAGCATTGTTTCACAATATTTATAGAATCAGCCCTTTGTTTTTACAACAAGTTAGCTTCTGGCCCACCATAGTAAAACCGAACCTATTTTTGTGGGGCCTGTATCACTGGCATGTCGCGTATGCTCAAACTTAAGTGAAGGAAACCTTTCAAGCAGCTTCTGTAACATGAAACTGCTTAAGGATCCTAGATTCATTACCAGAGGTGTAGCCTAAAACATGGATTAATATTAATTCACTTCCCTTTGGTTCTGATGGTGGTAAATCACATTTAGCTCCAATCTGTATTTTTAAACACTGGCAAATGGACAAAGTCCAAAACCTCAGCGATGCAAATTGGGATTTTTACTGTTTCGGAGCGCATGAATAGAACTCTGTGATAAATTATGCCAAAAACACATAAGAATTATCCCTCCAGTTTCCAAGCTTTTGGATTGTGGCCCCTTTACATTTCAGTTCAGTTACCAAACAGGTAATTTAGAATTGGTCACTGTGTGTGTGTGTGTATGTGTGTTTGAGTGTGTGTGTGTGTGTGTGTGTTTGTGTGTTTGTGAGTGTGTGTGTGTGTGTGTGTGTGTGTGTGTGTGTGTGTGTGTGTGTGTTTTGTGTATGGAGCTGGGTTGTTGATGTTGACATGATCTGAAATCTCCAAGCTCCTCCACCTGTATATTGTGAAGGCTTACATTATACATAGTGGTATGTTTTTAAATTTAGTACAAATTTTTAAGTTGATAAAAAATATTTGTCTTGCCTTTGAGGTGTAGTTTCAGCACATGAAAAGTATGGTAGAATACAAGATGTCTTGAGTAACTGATGAGGAAGGCATCACAGTCCTTTGAAATATCAGTGACTATTTACCATTCAACGCAGTATAACATCCTAGAACACTTGGATTTTCAGGAACACTGCTGTGAGAACCTGAAGTCCTGCAACTGTACTAGTACATAAGAAAGAACATGTCTGGGAGTCACTGCATATTCTGTGCTGTGTTGCCTGCATCCTCATACCCAGCAGCAAAATCAGACATGTTAAGACAGGTGACTGTACACTATGTATGACACAGGCAATGTACGTATAACATATCATTGACGCGCGTACTTACGACCATTGTTGCATTGGAAGAGCAATAATATTACGTAACAGAGTGTGTGTTTGTAGCCTTAGTTAGCCAGTGTGCAATGTGCATGCGCCATATTGTCATCTGTAACCTGTTTGGCTGTACAATATTTTTCTACGTAATCTTACAAACGGCAAGATTAAAAAAAAAAATTACTGAACATAATGTGTGTTTTTTGATTTTCTCTACAACTTGTGCCTGAAATATTTCTCTTTAGAGATCCTCAGTAAATACAGAAAACATATGTTCTAAGTATGCTGAAGTCAAAATGAACCACCCTAACTCTTTAAACAACCCCAAATCTAATAATAACACAAAAATGCAGTGTTTCCTTTACGCAAATTTCATTTAAACAGATACAAGGTACATTCACGAGCAATAGCAGAATGCTTGTAATAGTGCATACTCAAAACAGTACCACGTTACCGATAGCGATTTATTCGAGAGTATTGCATGAACCTGTACCAGGATGGCTGTGAGTCGCGATCAGATGCATTACGGTGAACAGTTCACCTCAAATGAAGCAGACAGGCATTGTACTTACAATGTGGAGGCACATTCCCGTAACCATTGTTGCTGTGGAAAAGGAATAAGTATTACATATTCTGAGTTTGTGTCTGTAGCCTCAGCCATCCAGCCATGCAGCACGCATGCATCGTATTATATTGTGGTTTGGGCTGTACCGTATTTATTCACATTATCTCATACACGGCACGACTTTCGGGAAAAAGTTATTGAGTATAAAATGTGTGTTCCAAGTTTCTCTACAACTTTTGTCTGAAATATTTCCAATTCTAAGAAGAATTGAATGAGATATAATGAAAAATGTATATTGGTCTTCATTCATTATTCTTGTAAGATTTGAATGAAACACGACTCTTCTTGACAGATTTTCAAAAAATGCTCAAATATCACAATTCATAAAAATCAGTCCAGTGGGAGCCAAGCTGTTCCACGCAGAAAGACGGACTGACAAACGACAGACAGAGATGACAAAACTAGTAGTTGCTTTTCATAATTTTGCGAACGTACCAAAAAGTGAAGCATGGCTAGGGGAGGTGTAAGAGAATGTTAGATTTTTAGCCAAAAAGAGAATAGAGGTTATTAAAACTTTAATAGCATACACCATGGAGTGATGCAGAATATTCTGTCATTTATTATTAGGTGAAAGGAAACAGGCTAAATTGCAGTGGTTGGAGAATCCAAGCCAGATAATTGGGGATAATCTGAACAATGTGAAGTGTTTAAGTAGCAACACTTTAGACAAATTCAGAATTCTGTCTATCAGAGAAGAAAATGATCAGCTCGAAATAAATTTAAGAAAGATTACCAGCTATAAGAATAGGTCATTAAGGGGGAAAATACTGATCTGCTAGCAGATAGTTTTTTTCTTTTATGCTGGAAGCAATGCTTAAGTCAGCTACTGAATGTACACAAATTTATTGATTCTGTTTTGTAGAAGGAAGACTTTCCATGGCAATGGGAGAAATAAATTCTTGTGTCCATGTATAAAACAGTGATGAAATCGACGGTAGTCATAAGCAGGGAATATTACTGTTACCCTTCTCGCAGGGTTATGTCCTTATATGAACTAAAGTTTCAACATAGATCTCAACTACTGATCAGATAGTTTGCTTTTGTTAGGTACTGGTGAAGAAATGGGAGTAGAGTACATTAGTGCTTTGTAAACCCCAAGAAAGCTTATGTGTCAATTTTGAGAGATGTACTGCACAACATTCTTATTCAAGTCAGATCCCACATGTATACCTAAAACATGAAGCATTAAGTAAAACCTTATGCAAATTGGGTAGTCAGAAAAGTGCCTAATTTTTCATGTTATGTAACTTTTTGTATTTGCACGGTGGCATGGCTAGGATTTTTGAGGTCTGGCACAAAACCTGCCAGTGAGCTGTGATGTATTAGTGAGGTAAATGGCCATTTTTTTTTTTAAATTCTTGTAAATTGACTTGATTTTCTGATAAAACAATTCAATATTTTTAATTTTTATACTGAATTGATCAAGAGCTGGCAATTTTTTGACTCTTTCCTCTTACAGGCCTTATTTTTGGTCCAATTCCTTGTACTTGATTTCTACGTATTTGTATGCGAAAAACATTTTTAAATAACTAAAATGGTTGGCAATGCTAAAGTGTGTTAACCCAAAGTTCATTTCATTTGAACATTTGGTGGTGTTCAGTTAGTATAAAAAACGATTAGTTGCAATGGGTTTGTGGGCCACTATGCTTTACATACTCCTGTTGTATGGTTGCTACACCCCAGCATGAAAATAACCACTATGTCAGAAGTCCTTGAACAGTCATCACTGTTTTCTGGTAGTCTCGACTGTTTTACTTAGCAGATGGCAGCATCACAGTTAATGCTATAAAGGCAGTGATGTGCATTTTAAACACTAAGCAGTGACTGAGTTCTTGGTTGGTGAAGGTGAGAAGACAACTTGTGTTCATGAGCATTTGCTTGGACTGTGTGGTGAAACAACTTTAGATGTGAGTACTGTGTAATGATTGGAGAGATGGATTAGAGAAGCTGAAACAGAGGACCAAAACTTCATCGCAGCCTATGGAATGGTCACCTTTGCAATACATTAATGCCTGAACGCATCATGGTGTTGACAAACTCTGCGTAACAGTCTCATAACAGCAGATGAAATTTTTTCCACCCTAGAACTTAAAGTTCAGTCTAGAACAGGACATGAAAACACAGAGAGGGAGTAGAGGTATAACTCTACTCCTCCTTTAACTTTGGTGATAGATGGGTGTGGGTGGTTAATGCCATGCCCAGGCTGCTTTACCCACAGGGGTGACCTATTACCAATTGTATAGGAGGCTGGATGGGTCCTAGGGATGGTCCAGATGGATGTGGAAAATCTCGCCCCCCACCGGGATTTGATCCTCGGGCCGTCCAGCCTATTGAGGTGCTGTACCAACTACACTAACAAATCCCATTTTTTCCATCCTATCTGTCAGTATGGGCAGTGTAATGGAGGTTATTTAAGAACTTGGCTATTGCAAAGTCTGTGCTTGTGGGGGGCCACAAATTCTGACAGATGAACGCAAAGAGGTCACATAATCACCGCTGATATTTTGCACTGCTCTAATAAAGGAGGCAACGCCTTCCTGTCTCAGATTGTCACAGGAAGTGAATCCTGGGTCCACCATTAAATGTGAATCCTAATGGCAGTCAATGGAATGGTAAGCCGCAAGGCATCCCCAAGGGAGAAGAAATTCAAGGGTGCACTGTTAGTGGGAATAATCATGGTTACAGTTATTTGGGATGAGAAGGGTGTTAGTTATGTCAACTTCTTGCCTAGGGGGACAGCAGTGAATTCTGACCACTGTAATGAAACTCTAAAAAGCCTGAATGCTAATCTTTGTTGAGCCTGTGTCACAAGAATGATGTCAGAAATGTTGCACCTTCATGATAATGCCAGGTCACACACGAGTTTATGTACAACTGAGACCATCACAGAATTTGGATGGACACTTACTGCACCACCTCTAAAGCTGTGACCTTGCACAGTCACATTTTCACCAGTATCAATGCCTTCAGCAATGATGTAGTGAAGTTCTATGGTATTTTATCACATGCAACTTGTAAATGTCATAAAATACAAAACAGCTGTTGGTTTCTCTGTAACCCCTGCAGATTAAATGTGACTGAGAAGTCAAAATGGACAAAGTGAGAGGAAGTAACAGGAGGATGGAGGAAGCTAAATAATGAACGGTTTTTTAATTTATACTCTTATTCACACATTGTTAGGATGCTTAAACAGGGAAGGATACTGACCAGGGTAGTGCATATAGCACCCAAGATAAAGATCATAAATGCATGTAAAATTATTGTTGTCAGAAAACACAGATACAGATGGGAGAATAATTAAACTGGATTTTAAAGAAGTAGGGTGGAAGGACATGGACTTCATCAGCCTCAGGCAAGGGACTAATGGCGGGCCCCTTGAAGATCATACTGAATCCAGGTTTGGTGATATGCCGGAAATTTGAGTGAATTTTGGCTTCTGAAGAACTCCACTCCACACACTTAGGTAGATTGTCTCCAATGATTATCTCTTACTAGCCCTGCAGAAGGAACTTTCATAAACCTGTATTCTACAAAATAAATGGCAAGATAATGCTATGCAGCCCTCACTTTATAATATTTGTGTCTTGCTCCACTTCCAGCTGTCTTCCCGGTACAAGGACAAAAATGCTCTAACCTTTGCCTAAGTCAGGAAAATCCAGAACATGTTTAGATATAATCCAAGGGCTCAGAAGTGCCAACATTCCTTCAGTATTTGAACTACATATGTCCAGTCTTAAACGTTAACTGTTGTATAAACAGAGCTGGCTGCATGCAGTCTGTTTGTGACAATACCAGTAAAGTGAACTACATAATCCTATTCACACATTTCCATATTCTAGCAACACATTTCAGACATCACAGTAGTTATATATTTGCATGTTTTCTGTATAAGTTGTATTGATGCATACTGTTGTGTAACATATTTGTAAATCAGTAATTGTATGCAGCCACCTACACAATAGCTCTCTGAAACGTTATGAAGACGGCTTAATGAAAACTGCAAGAGGAGTGGTTTCATAGTTTCTTCCATTCACCAAATACTGTTACGATAATCAAATAAAGGATTATAAGGTGCACGTAACAGACATGTGAGAAATGCATACAAATTATTTTCAGAAACCTGATGGAAATATGACACTTGTTAGACATGGGCTCATATAGGAAGATATGATATTCATGTGGACCATATAGAACTGTGACTGGATTCTTCGAGACACAGACTTCTTGTAGTATTGTTCTTCACACGGCAGTGAAGCTTGTGGAATTTATGCAGCTCGGAATGTTTGTTGGACAGCCAAGTGACTGGCGGTTCAGCGAAGTGTTGGTTGAATGGGTGAATGTGATAATTTCGTATTCATATGCGCGCGCATACTTGAATGAATGTATGTCACCGAAACTTTTTGTTGGTGGATTGTATAGGAAGTCTGACTAAAATGTGAACGGTATGTAATAGTTCGCCTAAGTACAGTTATTGCTGTACTTCTGCGGACGCGACATGTAAATATTTTATTTAAAATATTTTATTACAATTAAGGTAACGAATTGCGGTTCGCAAATTTCTAGGCACGCATACTTGTTCGTTCATTCCACCAGATAGCAGCAGGAACCACTAGTGAAACCCCATGATGCAACGTTTCTGTGGCATGTGCCTTCTGTGTCGGCCATTTTGCAGGTTTCTGTGAGAAATTGTGTTGAGTTTGAAGACTCTTCACAACGGTAAGATTTCCTAGTTTTCTGGAAGCTCGATAAGTATCTTACGTTCAAAGTAATACCTGCCTTAGTTTCATAGATTTTTACGTTGGGGGATTATTTATTGAAAAGTTGATCGAAGTTATTACGAATGCTTTCGTTGAAGAAAAGTTCGATAAAAGAAGCCCAGTGATCAAGGCACATGGTTTCCGGGTTAGTGTAGGGAATGAATATATGTACGTTTACACTGGTGCAAGATTTAAGTATGTGCACCGACTCATATCACATTCATATGTATTGTAGTTGAAGTCTTCTTGCTTGCAATTCTGCAAAATCCGTTAAATATGTAACGCCTGATCAGATATGGCTCCTGCAACGGATTGAGTCATGCTCTCATGATTTTAGTTTTCACGTGCTTCGTCCAGAATTATCGCATTCTTTAAATTATAATATTTCGTGAATTTGTTTATTTGGTTAAACCAAAGAGTTGAAATATGTAGTGGAGCACTACATATGGACTGGAAGATAGCGTGGAGTATTTGCAGTATAATGGTTTATTCCATATTAGGACGCAGTGTCACGATATTTTTAGCGTAAAGTGCTGTGTCAAGTTTGGATCGTTGTCTCTTAGTGGAATGTTAAGTATGTGGGTGGGGTTACACATAGATTGTGGCTGCTAGAATTTTGCTGGTAGACATGCATATCCACAGTATTAAAAATAAAATATTTTAAACCTATAATTCTCCGTTTCTAGTTTATTTCACGGCTTTTGAAGGTATTTGTAATGCTACAAAAGTAGTGGATTGCATTGATGTACTGTGACCTGAGTGCTATTTCAGGCATAACTTATACCAATTAAAGACAAATCTTCCTTGTACACTGTAGTATTCTTATGTTATCTGCCAGAAGAATTAAATGGGACATGAAAAACGAAATTCACCTGCCCACCCAATAATATGCCCCCTGCCTTTTTAAGCTCTTGTCACAATTTCTGTTTACTTAAAAGTAATAATGATCAGTGTCCTGTACATGAACGTTAAATTGTTCACAGTATTTTATTATATGTACACACTTAATGTTGCCTTCATCAGTTTGGCAAAGTTTGCATCTCAGATGTGACACTTTGATGTGAGGTGTGCATGCAGAAGTATCCTGAAGGTGACTGAATGTGACCCACAGCAGCGTTCCAGTAGTCCAGTACTTGACGGCCCAAGAGGGCTACTGATGCATGTCAGAAATATTGTTTGTATCATTTGTATGTTCTTTATTTGTTTATGTCTTAAATATCTCAATTATTTGAAAATTAATACAGTACAGGATATTTCTATGCTTCTGTTACCTAACAGTAGTTTACTACATTTTTATTGTTGAGCACAAAGAGACTGGAACTGTAGTTTGTGATGTATGTTTGCTTTTTTGCAACTTCATCATATTTAGATACAAAGTTTGGGTTGGGTGTGTGATTACTTTGGATTGTGAACATGCCTTGTGGTGGTACATCAGAGAATTCATCAATTTTTAGAATTCTTGTATACATGTTAATTCATTGTTGAGATGATCCCATCTTTGAGGTATTACTGATTTATATCCTGTCTGCAGCGCCAGTTCTGTGGTGGGGTAAATGTTCTCACACCACAACCATTTTCACAGACAATTATTACTGTTCATATTGCATTTGTGATGAAATTTACAGTGTCTTACTGCACATACCATTTTATTGCATAGATAGTCATGTTAAAATGTTTATGGACAGTACGGTGTTGGTGAGAAAGGGAATTACATTCTACCAAGATTTGTTAGGCTTCACTACTGCTTGATTCTTTATGATTTGTTGGAACCAAGGTGCATGGTTTGTGCTGGAACTAGCAGTGAGGCAGTGGATGCATTTTGTCAGATAAACTGAGCAACTTTTGTAAAGCACTGCATTGAGTATAGTGGCAAGAAAGAATTCTGTGGTAATGTAGATTGCCCTATGATTATTCAAGAAGGAAAATTTATCGCCCATCAGCCACTCCAGTATAAAGTGAAGGATGGAAACTTGGACACAGGAATGGCATTAGAGCACTGCAGTTGAGAGTAGGGTTTAAACCAACTTGGTGATGACAATAACAGAAAACATAGTGTGTGATTTTGTATGTAACATGGGTGTTGCGCATGTGCAGTGACATCAAGAGGCTTTTCATGATATGTCTTGGCATTTTTTGTCAAGGCATTAAAATCTGCACGCTATCTACACCCCATGTGGTAACCAGCTTAGCAGTGGCATTGGGCTTCATTCCACTGACTCCTGTGCTGCTTCTGTTATGCATCTCTCATAACCACTGAAGAATGCACCATGATGTTGAACACCCTTTTAAACTAATGCCTGACACTGTTGTGTTGAGTGTACAACATCAACTTCAGGAATTGTTGCCATGTATAT
>Ga0123357_10009414_pt1 | contig 12336 bp, 5 predicted proteins | sample TergutEmb28metaG_FD_89873 | JGI IMG/M metagenome (GOLD analysis project Ga0123357, IMG submission 89873) | Embiratermes neotenicus P4 segment gut microbial communities from Petit-Saut dam, French Guiana - Emb289 P4 | ecosystem: Host-associated > Arthropoda: Insects > Digestive system > Gut ... | reverse complement strand
TCCTTCAGGCTACCAAGAGACACGGACGACCAAATATTTTCCGACGTGATATTTTCTTTTTTCGAAACTAAAATTATATAGAACAGTTATAAGACCAATAGTGACCTACGCATCAGAAACATGAGTGCTGAAAGAAAATATAATTCAGAAACTGCTTGTCTTGGAGAGGAAAATCTTAAGAGGAATATTTGGGCCTACGAAAGAAAATCAAATATGGAGGATTGAAAACAATGAAGAATTGGACAAACTGATAAAGCACGAAAATATATTCAACTACATTAAAGCCCAGAGACTAAGCTGGTTCGGCCATTTACAGTGAATGCCTGAAACCGGGGCAGCTAAGAAGATATTTAAATGGAATCCCTTAACCTTGAGACCAAGAGGAAGACCCAAGCATAGATGGGAGGAAAACATTATACAGGACCTCGGTCAAATGAAGATAAAAAAAATTGGATAACCTGTGTCCAAGATAGAGCAAAGTGGAAGGTCGTCGTTGGGAAGGCCAAAACTTCCAACTAAAGGAGGTTCAGCGCCTAAAGAAGAAGACGACGATATTTTCTTTTACATCATCCATGTGCAATTCCAAGTTCTGGTACATTTTAATATATTTGTTCACTTGTTTGTCCAACGGATCTTCGATAATTTAAAATAAGACCGCTACGCTATGTCGAAAAATTCGGCATGACGCACCTAGTGACGCGGCTTCATATATCAGAAGTGTGGAGACTTCAATTTTACCGTTTCTAGGGCTTTAAATTCCCAAAGAACATGCTCTAGTATGCACGAGGAATTACGCTGTTGGTTAGAAAATATATTATCGGTAGACAATGATTAGTACTGTCAGCTGCTGTGCGGAATGAAGACCTTCATCATGAAATATATGGAATATGCATGTGCGCTACTCAGCTCATTGCGAACAGCCACAACAGTTCGTGGCACGCAACTGTAGTTTAGAATGTAATCGTCTAACGATGAACAATGTAGCGAGAGGCAAGCGTGTCCTCTGCATATTTCTAGAGAGATTTGCGCCTTTGAAAACTGGGTGTTGAAATTGTAAATGTTAAATATCATAGTAAAAATGTTTTCTTATATGAAGTAGCCGATTACCAGCAAGATTACTCTTTTTTAAAAAATGCCAATATATCGTTGATATTCGACAACTCTCTTTCTGTCCTAGTAGTCTACATTATTACTCCCACTCCCACAACACTGAAACGATTTAATTTCGTGCGTGCAAGGGTGATATTAAGATGGATCTTTAGGCAGTAGGGTGTGGGGGTATGGACGGGATCCAGATGGCTCAAGATAGGGACAGGTGGAGGACACTTGTGAATGCAGTAGTGAACCTTCGGGTTCCTTAAAGTGCGGGGAATTTCTTGACTAGCTGCAAACCGGTTAGCTTCTCAATAAGGATTCTACTCCATGGAGTAAGTAAGTAAGTAAGTAAGGATACAAGGGTGGAAAAGGATTAGGTACAATTTTAGTACTTTCAGTTTAGTAACTTCAGTTCCCAAGTATATACGTCTATCAACCAGCAAGTGTTGGCAGTAGGGTTTTAAGAATTTGCTACAAGGGCATGGAAAATTTACTTCACCATTGTTATTTCACACAGTCACTTGTACCTTATCATCAGACTTAATCCACGCTGGACAAGTTTCCGGCTGAGCGCTCAGCCAGGCATGTACTGCTTTCTACACAGCTTGGTCTGTGATGAATCGATATCTTTTTGAGTGAACCAAAAAGGTGGTAGTTTCACAGGAGCTATGCCTAGGGTGTACGGAGGATACTCTAAAACCCTCAATCTGCGGTTAGCGAAAACTATTATCTTACTGTCGAATATACACAAAATACGCCTGCTAGTCTGTAGGGCTTTTCACATGAAATATAAAATTTCTACGTATTTTCTCCGTAAAGCATGCTTGAGAGTCTGGATATGTTGGCAGTAATTGAATTAAACACTTTAATGTTTCTTCTGTCTCATAAATTCATATGGTTGTCATTGTTGGCAGTAATTGAAGTACACGCTGTCATGTTTCTTCTATATCAGGAGTTCGCGTGACTGCCCTTCAGGGGTGTTATGTTAGGAAATTAAAACGTACGGATGTTAAATGGCTTCCGGTGTCGTGGCGTTCCTGCAGTTTGCAGTGTAAGTCCGTCCGATGGCTGAAAATTTATAACACTGGGCCTTGGCTTCCCAGTGTATCAGGAGATGTGGGAAAATATTTACAGACTGGTGAGAGATGTCAGAGATGTAACTAAAACAAAGTGAAGGGATGTGTGACCATTTCAAGAATTCCTTAATTTCAACAATAACGATAATAATAATAATAATATTAATTTATATTAACAATTTTTTACTTTAACAGTTGTGCCCGATGTGATTTGTTCTTATTGTCTGTCTGTGCTTTTCGTTTGGGGATTATTTTGGAATATATTTTACTTATGTTTTCCGTGCTGTCTCTGTAGTTGACGATCAGGCTTTTGTTCTATCAAATTAATAATAAATATTATTATTATCATAATCATCATCATCATCGTCATCTCCTTTATGCAGGGTATTTATAATTATATTCCTGAGACAAACTACGTCCCTCTGGAATACATTGTTGCAGCTATTCTGTTCTTACTATTTATGGTGCTTATATCGTTGGGTCCAGTGTTGAATCTATTGCACTTTTACACAAGTACTTTCCGAAGTATGTGTATAGTGCCCAATATAGCTGTTTTCTGTAGTTCCTTGACTTCATGTGTTCCTGGTATGTTGCTCACGTATTTTCTGAATGACTTTAAAATAGCCCCAGTCGCCCCTATTATTACTGGTATCACCTTTGTTTCTACATTCCACGTGCGCTGTATTTCTATTGTAAGGCCTTTATATTTTAGAATCTTCTCGGCTTCTTTTTTAATCACATTTCTGTCTCCTGAAATTGCAACGTCTATTAACATACACGTTCCCTTTTCATTATCATGAATTGTAATATATTATTATCATTATTACTACTACTACTACTGCCACTGCCACTGCCACTGCCACTGCCAATGATAATGCTACTGCTACTAAACCTGCTTTAAACCTGCTGCTACTACTACTACTGCTGCTGCTGCTGCTGCTGCCGCTGCCGCCACCGCCGCCGCTGCTACTGCTACTACTACTACTACTACTACTACTACTACTACTGAGATACTAAGTATATTGTCGTGTCTCGAGACTAGCATGCAGGAAAATTACAACGTAAGGCAAGTAGTAAATCGTTTTAAAGGGTGGGACAGTTCAGATATTTGGGACACCCTAAAAAATCAAAATTCCATGCATGACGAAATAAAGAACATACTGAAGTCAGGGAATGTTTGCTGTCCTTCGGTACAGAATCTTTTGTCTTCCATTTTTGTGTCCAGAATATAAATACTAAGATATACAGAACTGTAATTTTTTCTCATAAGAAAATTGGTCGTCTACATTGAGGGAGGAGCGTAGGCCGATAGTGTTTTGAGAATAGATTGCTGAGTGCTGAGGGGTAGCGTGGTAACAGTGGAGTGGGGAAAACTACATAATGAGGAGCTTACTGATCTTCACTCTTCACCAAATATTATTCGGGTGATGAAATCGAGTAGAATTAGATGGGCAGGGCATGTAAAATGTAGTGGGGAGAGGAGAGATGCATACGGGGTTTTGTTGTGGAAGTCAGAGAGAAAGATGCCACTTGGAAGACCCAGGCTTAGATAGGAGGATAATATTAAGCTCGATCTTCAGGAAGTGGGATGTGGGGGCATGGACTGGATTGATCTGGCTCAGGATAGGGACAGGTGGCGGGCTGTTGTGAGAGCTGTGATGAACCTTTGGGTTCCATAAAATGCGGGGAATTTCTGACTGGCTGAAGATCTATTAGATTCTCCGGAAGGGCTCTGATCCATGGAGTTAACTATCATCATTATCATCATCGCCGTTCTCGTTATTAGTAGTTTTTGTTCAATCTGAATTATATATTGTCGACGGCCGTTACTGATAGCACACAGTATTCTGCAGTACATCTGCGTTGCTTAACGTTGCGATGTGTATCCTGTACAGTGACTGTCTTTGTTACGTGACATATTTCAATTAATATTTTTGCTATCTTCCGGAATATAAAATTTATTTCAGAATCGTGACCGTGTGTAGAAATAAGCTGCTACCATCGAGAAATAAACTAGGTTATATTTTCTGAGATTTTCCCCCGATTACCCCATGAATGAAAATTCTGAGCGGTTAACATGGGGCTGTGATCCAGTTCTCGAAACACGCATCGTTGATTCTTCATGATATTGCATCACCAGTTGCTAAGAATGGGGAGCTTGTTTGCTGAAGTCACGCAGTTGTCCCTTCTCTCCTGTGAAATACGTGTACTTTCTATCTTGTAAACTAAAAAGCGTTATTCGCAGTTTCGCACGCAAATGAAGTTTAACGAATGAACTGACAAGTTAATTTGAAATGATTCATGACCATGCACTGTTGATTTCTCATGAGAAATAACCAAAAAGTGCATAAACAGATATATAGATTTATTATATTTTAATCAACATAGCCTCATACATGTTTCGGCCAGGTCTTGTGGCCTACCTCACGGTGGTGTTCTTTGAAGGAGTGTTACACAGAAAGTTAAAACAGTTCACAAATATAAATTTTAATTTATCTCAGTAATTAACCAACTTGATGCACAACATTTTTGTTTTACAATAAGTTTATGTCATGCCTCTACATGTTTCGAGCACATGTGCTCGAAACATGTAGAGGCATAAAATAAACTTATTGTAAGACGAAAATTTTGTGCATCAAGTTGGTTAATTACTGTGATAAATATACTGAGATGCACGGTCAGCAGAACGCCCAAAAAAAAATATATATATATATATATACGTTTTAGGCAAAAGGTTTAAACTGTGTGTTAGAATATAAAATATTGATAATATTGGTAAAATTATTTGTTTTGAATGGCGTATTCATGTGCTGTGTATTGTAACACCATCCCGAAAAAGAAGAGATACGTATATGTAGGAGGTAGCTCAAATATTGGTGAATAAATAGAAGTATGCATTATAGTATGTGTTTGAAAATGGTTGTCAGTGTTATACATGATCACCCTTCGTAACTTGATTGTCCCGACGTGCTCAGTCTGGTAGGAGAACTCTTTCGAGAGAGGGGTGTGGTTCATCGAATCACATATAGTTTAAGTTATTTTCTTTTTTACTTATTGATTTTGACGTTTAGTTGACCGTGCGTCTTGATAAATTCTTATAATAAAACCAACTAGGTTTGCTGACATACACCATTGCTGTGTATACAATGAAAAACTCCTGGTGATGGACAGAGGAAATGTCCGAAACATATAGAGTTTTACTCCAAAAATAAATTTGAGAAATTGGTTCATCTAGTTGGTTTCATTATAAGAACTTACTGATTTATTTATTCATTTATTCTTTATATAAAAGGCGTGCTGTTATCCAGTTAAACAATTAAATAATTTTGTAGTGAAATATCAAAGTCACTTCAATTACACACCCTCACTCATATTCTTCTCTTATTACACTGCGCTCTTACCGGACTGCTTTCTCACTGGACTGCTCGTGTCCGTTATCTGCAGCTAACCGTTTCCCCGTTTAAATCTCTCTCTGTACACAACCCTTCCTACCTATCACCAACAGTTCTTGAACATACGTTGACTGTTTAAATTTATAACGAATGGCTATAAACCGTCCGTAAGTGTTGCGAGCAAATTTAACCGTTTAAAGCCTACTGGTTACGTGATGCACCAACAGTTTAACATTCAACAACTGTACGCTCTGCCCACACAGTATTTGTGTGTTTTGTACAAGGTGGTTCAAATATGACTGGGACTGATTTATATGTAAACAAGCCGCAGTCAGTCCCGGTCATATTTGAACCACCTTGTATATATCTGAGAACAAACAGCGACTTGTGCCACTTACATCATAAACTGATTGGTTTTTATAACCGAGATTAAAAGTCTTCACTGCGCGGTACAGTCTGGTTCTTTATACAAAGCAGTCTGCGCTTCGTCTTTAAAGGGTTACTAAACAAATACACCAAAAATGTTCGGCTACGTTATGTTACGTACCCAGCGGAGGTGGTGTTGTAGTGTCTACTGGATCCACTGGCGTGAGTTAGTTTCCATCGAAGTTAGAAGGTGGATTTGTGTTGATAGATGAAAATGTTGTATTATATTATCCGTCTGTAATTCAATTCGTGGATTACTTACATGTCGCCCATGTGTTGGACTGCGAATTGACATATGGGGAATTGTTTACACTGCAGGTGTTTAGGCTTCTGTTGTGGAAGCGGTAACAACTTTGTATACAGCACTTCATTTGAAAATACCACATATCCTTACCAAACTAGTGACATTCTGACATACCTGTTTCGACGCCTATACTTACTTACTTACTTACTTACTTACTTACTCCATGGTGCAGAGTCCTTCTTGAGAAGCTAACTCGTTTGCAGCTAGTCAAGAAATTCCCCGCATTTCACAGAACCCGAAGGTTCATTACCGCACTCACAAGCGTCCGCCAACTGTCTCTATCCTGGGCCAGCCCAATCCAGTCCATATACCCATATCCCACCTCCTGGAGATCCATCCTAATATTATCCACACATCTACGCCTAGGTCTCCCCATTGGTCTCCTTCCCTCCGGTTTCCCCACCAAAACCCTATACATACGTAAAATTATTTGCGTCATTACGTTCCTCAGGTTACATGTCTTCATAATATTATTTGAATCTCGCTGTACATGTTGATTTGTGCTTTCTTATAGTTCCAGCACATAATGTTTAGTCTTAAACGGGTATGATAAAACTTGAACCCAATTTTCAACGTTGTAATGGGGTTTAAGGTAATTGAATGTGAAAATCACAGTTGTTAGAAATCGACACTGTAAATTTTAAAAAACTTTTTGTGGTGTATGTACGACATAAAGTGCATAAAGGCGGTAGTCTTTCCAACAAAGTTTCCGTATCGCAGCCACCCAGTTGGTAAAATTAAAGCTGTGTGTAAAGTGTAATTCTTTCACTTTCTGAAAGGAAAATCCAAACTTACTTTCGGATGGTATTGACATACTGGGAAGTTTGTACCTCTGGCCTCGAAATGTCACACGTGTAACTTCTGTTTTAAGTATTTTTGTTACGAAAATATCTCTAAAAGCAATTATTTTAATCACCTTCTACGACAGACATATTGTTAACAGGACAGGCAAGGTACGTACAACGTATCACGGGGGTGCGTTCATGCCACCGTTGTTACAGTGATAAAGCAAGAAGTGTTACATATTCTGGTGAGTGTTTGTAGCCTTAGGTACCCAGCATGCAATGCGCATGCACCATATTGTCATATTTCGCCCCGTCCTGCTCTGCAGTATTTTTCCACAATACCCCATAAACGGCACGATTTTCGACGAAAGGTTTTGAAATATGTACTTTGATTTTCTCAGCAGCTTCTGCCTGAAACATTTCTCAGTGTACGCAGTATGTGTACTGCGTACACTTTAGGCACTGTTATTAAAATTATTACATTATTAGAAGTTATAAAACTTTTTATTATACCGTCGTTACACAACAATGTGGTGCAGTTGTCTATATTCCTGCAACTATCTACTAAGCGACATGTTTCGGCCCATATAGGGCCATCATCAGGCTTATAAAATAGTGATGTTTCTCACCAAGGTACATCAGTAGTAATACCTACGGGATCCCTTATTTTACAATTCTAGTGTCATTAAAAACCAAATTTTTGCTATAATTGGTATGAAATATCGGTTTTTGGGGGTTGTGTTTCGTTGTTGATGAGTCAGTCGTTTAGTGTTTTAGAGTGTGTGTGGGTCCTGCTTTCATTGTATTCCGTGGTTTCAGTTGTTTATCCTTGTATCCCGTAGGAATCACTACTGATGTACCTTGGTAAGAAACACCACTATTTTATAAGCCTGATGATGGCCCTGTAGGGGCCGAAACATGTCGCTTAGTAGATAGTTGCAGGAATATAGACAACTGCACCACATTGTTATGTAACGACGGTATAATAAAAAGTTTTATAACTTCTAATAATACGTTAACACAACGGGATGGAAAACACCCAGTTTAGAAAAATGTTACAGGATTCAATTTTACTACTGGAGCGGAGATTCAATGCTCATAGCGTCGAACGACCGACAGTATGATATTTAAAACAACGATAATTAGAATACGCAATCTTAGAAATGGCTGTAGCTTATTCGTAGATTTATTGCATGATACGTAGAAAAAGAACGGCGAAACTACGAAGAGAATCAGTACGAGTTGTCGAAAGGGTTCTGACGGTGTCAGGAAGATTGGATACTATAATTAAGGAAGTCCCCTCGTCATCAGTTTGCCCACCAAAATATTGGGTTAGTACCTGCAAGTACTTTGTGCTCCAGATCTTCTGGGTTTATGCGTGAGCTGAGATCCCAGCTATCCTAACTCAGAACTCGATGATTTTCTGCAGTCTTTATAGTCAGATTACGTCACAGTAGCTCATTAGACTTCTTCCGTTCTCTGTTACTTCCATTTCAATTCACCTTTCACATATCTACCCCTATTACGCCACACGTAATCGGGTCAGTTACGGCCGTTTCATGGCAAGTCGCCGGCCTCTCACCACACACGCCCGGGATCATCCCCAGGCCAGTTTGGGTGCAATTTGTGGTGTGTTTCTCTATGAACACTTCGGTTTTGCCTCCAACATTATTCTGCCAGTGCTGGTGTTTACTCATTCATCTATCGCCGACACAATATAACCTTATTAATTAATACCGTCCTTAAGTGACATAAAATACAAGCTAACTGAAAAAGTACCATTAGGAAGTCAAGAATTGATTACTTGGAAGCGACATCCTCTCTTTCCAATTATATGTCACAGTGAAACAAGAGAAATATGTTTATATATTCCGATATTTTGTGTTTGTAACCGATGTAGTGGGTCCCTATTACCACGGCATGGCGCGTCCTCAGGTTGCGGATAGAGGAACGGCCTCCGATAAGAAGGATAGCTGCGAATGAATTGAATAAGCAGTCGCGGACAGCCGACGAGGGGTGGTCCTTCAGCTGGGGGATTGGACGATGTGCTAACAACCCCTCCCTGTAAAAAACTTTGTTAAGAAACACTCACATGCGGGATGCTTGCTCTGGAGACAAAACGATCCGGAGGTAAACTACTCGCCCACTCGGATCTCCGGGGGAGGGGGGGGGGGAAGTGTTTCTAGGGGAAACATCGCGCACCATTTTTTTTGTGGCGGACGCTTGTGAGTGCGGTAATGAACCTTCGAGTTCCGTGAAATGCGGGGAATTTCTTGACTATCTGCAAACCAGACAGCTTCTCAAGAAGGACTCTGCACCATGGAGTAAGTAAGTAATTTAATTACGCTGTTAATTACTCATATTGTTTAGCGTCGGTGACAGATGAATAATTGAATATGCAGCGTTGGTTAAATAATTCTGACAGCCACAACCGATGTGCTAGAACAAAAGTGTGTCCTAGCTGTCCTCTCTCATTCACGAATCCCATGTGAACTGGTCTGGGATCGAACCCTCCTTATCAACTGCAGGTGATTCGAGAAAATGTGTGGACGTTATGAATAACGACCTCCTATCGGAAGTGGCATTGAGCTTCTCCCAAATGCGAGCGGACGTGTTCTCACTGTGTCACTGATTTTTGTAAAATTCTAGAATCCTGTGTCCGATTACTGTGACGTTTACAACTTCAAACAGTATCGACCTGACATCAAAACTCTGTGTCACGCTGTAGGTAATGTAGGATGGGAGAGTCGTTCATTATTGTGCTGGTACATGTCTCTCTGTCACAATCGACCGCAACACTCATACTCGCTGAACTTTACTGAGCTTGCAGTTCGCACTATGACATGTCCCTAATCACATGACGAACCTGTTCGCTAAACACAATACTCTCTACCCCCATGAAGAGGCGTCACCATTATTTCAACTATTTAAGTGCCCCATTCATTATTACACCACGATCAGTTGTAAAACAATAAGCTTCAACCAACAAGTGAGGTGAGCCGATATCCGTACTGGCTCAGTGTACTTTTTGCCAGATCCGCGGTTCGAATTTCAAACCTGTGAAACGGACCCCCTTCACATCTGTAGCTTGTATAATCTCGTGACAGCAAATTCTTATCTGTGAACTATTTCAGCAGAATGGCTATTTAAAACCCCGAAGATTCATTCTTGATCCGTGTAATAAAAACCAACTTTATACACTATCTATCCTCAGTTTATTTCGCCAATTAACCTCTACATATTTCGGGCATATTTGTAGCCCGTCGTCAGGAGGTATACTGTATATATACAGCAATTGGTACGTGTTGTGCTGAAAAGATGGATGTTTAAAATTACTTAAGCGTATCTACACATCATTATAATGTGTAAAACATATTGTTCTTATTTACATTTGTCAAAAGCAATATGTGTTACACATTATGATATGTAGATACACTTAAGTAATTTTAACCTTTTGGCGCCGGAAATATTTTTTTTTAATTTTAGCACACTCTGTATATAAAATGTGAATAAAACAGGAACCAAATACGTTAGAATTATGAAACAAACTGAATTTTGAAGGGACAAAAACGGAGAGTATATACCATATTTAAAATATTCAGTACCTATATTTGTTGAATAAATATATAAAATGCAACATTTAGAGGTTACCGGTGCGGTACGACCCCTATAGTGGTCGTTAGGCGTCAAAGGGTTAAACAACTCTCTATTCAGCACAACGCGTACCCACTGTTTTATATATACAGTATACCTCCTGTCGATGGGCTACAAATGTGCCTGAAACATGTAGAGGTTGATTGGCGAAACGCACAGATGATAAATATTGCATCAAGTTGGTTTTCGTTACAGGGATGTATCAAGATGCACGGTCAACAAAACATAAAATTTCATTTTTGTATACGGTTTTGGAAACTCTGAAAGTGCTTTATCTAAACGTGCTTCTCTGGTGCCGGTTGTTGATTGTATCTCTGGATGTATGTGTATCCAGTAGTTTAATCAGTGTAGTGATTAAGCTGTGGGCTGGTCGACTGGAGGATCGGGGTTCTGTTCATGGTGGGCACGGAAATATTCTGGTCCACTGTTTCCCGTCAGGAAGTGGGGACCACTCAGTATCCTGTCGAGTACCGAGTACTCTTTGTTCGAGCGTAAAGCCGTCATAGCCTGGAGGTAACCACATGCCACCATCTAGCTCCGAATATTTGATAAAGCGGAGGTATAACTCCACTGTCTATCATGCCATGTCTGCCGCTGTGCTAAACAGTACGGATTAACTTTACGCACATTCTTTGACAGATGCGTATGGTGCTAAAATATTAGTAGATTAATTTATTCTCTTGCATAAGTTGGCAGTGTAGAGTGCCTGGTAGGTAAAGGCGTGCAACTGAGAGTCATGGAGATGGTATTGTGGTGTAATGTACTGAAATTCTGGCGGACCAGGAATTAGGCTGCCTTCTTTCAGTTCAAAATGTTGGAAAAATTTTGCCTAGGAGCCACCAACTTCTGCATTAGTTGCACCTCGTTTTGCTAAAGACATAAGGTCTTGTGCAAAAAGTCTAATCGCTATTGTATATTTTATTTGTACTGCAACTAAAAGTTACACACAATTATGGCGAATGTTTTATATGAAATTGTAGATTATTTGTTTTGTATTTTGCCATGATAGCTATTCCATATGTTGAAGATGGAGACATGTTATATTGTACTATTATATTTAGTGCAAGTATGTTATAAGTAATTTTCAATAACCTATATAAAATAATATAAACAACCAACTAGAAGCAACAGTGACAATTTATTAATAACTTCAATCAGCTCAACATGTTTCGGGCGATAATTTCGCCCATCCTCAGGAGCACTAGACCGTGTTTTTACAGCTTGTTGTATAGTGCACAGAAGATGCTGCAGGTTGGTGACATGGAAGAAGTTCGACTTCTTCCACGTCACCAACCTGCATCATCGTCGGTGCATTATACCAAAAGCTGTATAAAAACACGGTCTAGTTCTCTTGAGGATTGGCGAAACTATCCCCCGAAACATGTTGAGCTGATTGAAGTTATTAATAAATTGTCTTTGTTGCTTATGTTTATTGGACCGTGCATCATTGTGATAGTTGAAGAATAAAAGACCAACTTGTCACTTGCTATTTTATTTCACTTCTTATGTGTTCAACATATTTCGGATATGAATATAGCCATCATCAGGAACTTGCGACTATTCTGTTGAATTACCACATTGGTCGTATTGTTCTTGGTTCGATG